>Ga0209023_10000522_pt1 | contig 57968 bp, 47 predicted proteins | sample LakOneMetagenome_FD_187468 | JGI IMG/M metagenome (GOLD analysis project Ga0209023, IMG submission 187468) | Freshwater and sediment microbial communities from Lake Erie, Canada (SPAdes) (version 2) | ecosystem: Environmental > Aquatic > Freshwater > Lentic | place: Lake Erie, Canada...
GATCTGGCTGCGCTCCGTGAGCGGCAGCAGCGCGGCATCGGGCAGTGCAGCCGTCACGCACCCGAGCGGCAGCGTGCGTCCCGGCGACCAGGCGCTCGTGGGCAGAACCCCGCTGGCGCCCGCAAACAGGCGTTGGCGCACCTCGTCCACGCCCTGGCCCAGGGCGCAGACAATACCGCATTCGTTCAAAAACAGCTTCATGGTCATGACCGCTCTAGGGCGCCGACTGGATCGTCAGCTTGTATTGGTAGCGCAGATTATCCATCACGATGGTACCGTTCCAGCGCGGCTGGCCGGCATAGGTGATGGTCGCCACCAGCGCATCGTCGAGGAACAGCTTGCGCACGGCGCCGTGCTCCTCGATCCGCCAGCCGGGCGGCAGACTGGCCGCGATGGCCGCCACCGGCCACAGGGTCAGCTGCATGTCTTCGAGCACATCGTCGGCGCGCACCTGCCTTGGCAGCATCAGATGGCGCCAGCTCGTCATCTCCTTGCCGTCGTAAGCAATCGACAGTACGCGCTGGCCGAACGCAAGGCCGACCATCTCGATATGGCTGGCATCGATTTCCAGCGCCACGTCCAGTTCGTCGATCCGCCCGCCCCGTTCGACGGTCAGGTGCTGCTGCAGGCTGACCGCCTCGCCCAGCTGGGAAGGCGCCAGTTTCAGCCCGAGGCGCGCCAGCGGCGCCGGCCCGGTACTGGCGCATCCGGCAAGGATAAGCGTCAACGTGAGCGTCAAGGTGAGCGTCAAATTCAGCGCCAGTGCGGCCAACAGCTTGTCAGGCTTCATGCGCACTCCTGGCAAAGCAAGGCACGATCAGCCAGGCCAGCGTGGTGCCAATCAACATGGTCAGGCCAAAGGCGTGCAAGGCTGGCGTGGCCGACAAGCCCAGCAGGCCGAACGACAGGATCGTGCTGACCGCGGACAGGCCGACCGCCAGCCAGGGCGCCTCGCGCCTGGCGCCTTCCTCCTGCATGAAGATGCCGTAATCGATGCCCACTCCAAGCAGCAGCATGAGCGCCAGCACATGGAACATCATCAGCTGCTGGCAGGCGAAACCGAGGATGGCCAGCGTGGCGATGCTGGCCATGGCGGTCGGGGCCACCACGCGCCAGGCCTGCCAGCGGTAGCGCGGCACCAGGACCAGCAGCACCACGGCGTACGCGCCCAGTACCACCCAGCCCATGTAGGCCCGGTAGCGGCCCAGCACCGACGAAATATCGGCCACCTTGTCGACGAACTGCACGCCCGGGATCGAGGGCACGCCCGCCGTCATGCGCGGCTCGAGCACACGCGGCACGCCGTTGGCGGCGCGCTTGAGCTCGGGGATGGCGGCCAGCGACATGCCGCGCAGCGCGACGATGCTGGCATGGACACCGTGGTCTTCGCCCAGCCACAGGTGGCGCCACGGCTCGCTGGCCGGAGTGGTCAGGAACTGCTTGACGGTCATCGCCTCGGAACTGGCTTCGAGGTGCTGGCGCGTAGCGGCGACCCAGGCCTGGTCCTCGCCCAGTTCGGCCGCCAACTTGACCAGCGGTCCGTCGGCCTGGAGCAAGGTGTCCTGTACCAGCGCCCGGCGGTCGGACTGGGTCTGCATCGAGGGCACCCAGTTCGACATGGCCTGGTAGCCGCCGATGCGGCCCGCCGCGACCAGTTTGTCGAGGCGCTCCTTGAGCGCCTCTTCGCGTTGCAGCACCGTTTCGGCCGAATCGCCGCGCACCAGGAAGTACTGGACCGGGGTGGGCGCGTCGAGCAGCTTGCCCAGCTTGATCTGGTCGGCCAGCAGCTGCTTGGGCGGCGTCTGCAGCGAACGAATGTCGTCGTTGACGTCCAGGTACGACCAGCCCAGGCCCGCGACGGCGCCAAACAGCGCCAAGGCCGCCAGGGTGGCGCGGTTCAGGCCCGCCCGTGGCCAGCGCGCCAGCGTGGCGCCATAGTGGCGCGCCAGGGCGCCGCTCTTGAGCGTATCGGGCCCGATCAGCGAGGGGAACCAGCACACCACTGTCAGCCAGGCAAACACCAGGCCCAGCGCGGAGAATGCGGCCATATGGCGCAGCCCCGGGAATGGGGTGAGCGCCAGGCCCAGGTAACCGATGACGGCCGCCAGCAGCGTCAAGCCCAGCCCGGGCAGCAGCCGGCGCAGCAGCCGGGCCGAGTCCAGCGCCGGATCGGCCGCCAGGCGGTTGCACAGGAAATAAAGCCCGTAATCCTGGGCTACCCCGATGAGGCTGGCGCCAAACACCAGTGTGAGCAAATGGATCTGGCCGAACAGCAGCCAGCACACCGACAGCGCGCCCAGGAAACCCGTACCGATCGAGACCAGGATCAGCAGGATCGGCCGCAGCGAGCGGAACGACAGCCAGGTCAGCAGCACGATGCCGATCAGGGAACCGATGCCGATGGTGTGCACTTCGCGGTTGGCCTGACGCCCGGCGGCGGCGGCGTGCAGCACCACGCCCGCCTGGATCACTTCCGTGCGCGGCACGGCCGCACGCGCGGCGGCGGCGGCCTGGTCGAGCAGCGGGACAATGCGCTCCTGGGCCGGCATGGAATACGCGGATGGCTTGATCGTCAGCGGCATCAGCACGTACTGGGAGGTGGCGTCGGCCACGAACAGCAGTCCGTCGCGCGGGCGCACCGGCGTTTCCTGCGCGCGCTCCTGGACCCAGCCGGCAAACAGCCCGAACGGATCGTCGCGGAAGCTGCCCAGCTTCGGTCCCGAGAACGTGCTGTAGACGCCGGCAAGCGCGGTGTCGGTCCAGAACTGTGCACCTTCCATCTTGAGCTGCTCTTCCTGCCTTGCCGTCAGCAGCGCCATACGGTGGGCCTGGAATGGCGCCAGCCAGTCGGCCTGCGCCGGCGCCGCCAGGGAGGCGGCCTCGAACAGGTCGGGATGCTTCGCCAGGACCGCGCGGTAGGCCGCGGCCGACTTCTTCGCATCGTCCCAGCCGGGCGCGCCCACCAGCACGACGACGCGCTGCTGGGCTGCATCGACCATCTGGGTAAAGGAGCGCTGCAGGACCGGGTCCTGTTCCTGCACCGGCAGCAGCGCCAGGATGTCGGTCCCGGGAACGATGCGTTTGCCGACCCACAGATAGGCATTATGGCCCAGCAGGACGCACACCACGATTGCCCAGGCAAGGGCCAGCCAGGTCTGCCGCTTCAAAATAGACTCGCCTCATCGGCCTGCATGGCGCCCTCACCTGTCTTGATGTCGGAGAAGACGATATCGGTCCTGTCGCCGCCCGCGTCTTCCATATGGATATTCCTCACATACGCGCCGCCGTCGAGCGAGATCGCCCCGATCGCCTTGGCCAGCGCCGGCTGGCGCGCCTTGAGCGTCACCCGCCAGCTGGCCGCGTCGGCGCTTCCCTCGACCTCGAATAGCGATTCGAGGCCGGACAGCTCGCCGGAGAGCAGCGAGAACAGCACGCTGTTAATCATGCGCACCGTCGGCTCCTGCTTGGCATCGAGCCGCATCGCCACCCGCTCGCCCTGGAAGTGGACGATCTCGTCGCGCGTCAGGCGCAGCGTGTTGGGAAACGGCTTGAGCGTGCGCCACAGGACGCCCTTGCCCGCAACGACACAAAAGCGCCCCTGCGACACCAGCGGCTTTTTCATGCCCGCCAGGTGCTTGGTCTGGTCGAAGCGGCCGCACATGGTCGACGGCTTGGCCAGCATTGCCTGAATGGCCGGAATCGGCGCCGCGGCGCGCGCGGCCAGGATTGCCAGCGACAGGGCGGCAAACATCATCAGTCGTTTCATGCGGGGCTTACTCCCAATTTTTGCAGCAGGATGTCGGGCGAGGCAAAGCACATCTCGCCGCTGACAATGTCGACGGCGACCTGGGTGGTGCTGGCGCGGGTCAGGCGCTTGCCGCTGGCCGCGTCGGTTATCAGGTAATCGATCTTGAGACGGCTCTCGTACTCGACCAGATCGGCGCGCAGCCGGATGCGCTGGCCGAACACGGCCGAACCGATGTAGCGCAGGTTCATGTCGACCACGGGCCAGGCATAGCCCGACTCTTTCATCTGGTTGTAGTTGTAGCCGATCTTGTCGAGCAGCGCGCAGCGCGCCACTTCCAGGTACTTGACGTAGTTCCCGTGCCAGACGATCTGCATGGGGTCGAGGTCGTAGAACTGGATCTCGATCTCGGTTTCCGCGAACCAGCGGCTGGCCGGCGCGCCCCTACGCATACAGGCTCCAGCGCCGGGCGCGGATATGCCCGATCAAGGTTCGCAGTTCCGGCTCCAGGCGGCGATCCTCGACCACCGGCGCGATGTCGTCGGCCAGCGCCTCCATCATCGCCAGCAGGGCCGGCGGCGCCTCCAGCGCGCCATTGCCGCGCAGGCGCAGCCAGACGCCCTGGCGCACGCTGATCAACAGCGCGGCGGCGACCTGTTCGGTCAGTTCCAGCACGCGCAGGCAGTCGCGCGCGGCGATCGTCCCCATGCTTACCTTGTCCTGATTGTGGCACTCGGTCGAGCGCGAGAAGACCGACGCCGGCATGGTGTTCTTGAGCGCTTCGGCCGTCCACGCCGACGCGCTGATCTGCAGCGCCTTGAGACCGTGGTTGATGGCTGCGCGTTCGCCTTCGGCGCCGGACAGATTGGCCGGCAGGCCGTGGCTGTAGCGGCTGTCGACCAGCAGGGCCATCTGGCGATCCAGCAGGTCGGCCAGGTTGGCCACCGTGTTCTTCATGCTGTCCATGGCGAAGGCGATGTGGCCGCCGTAGAAGTGACCGCCATGCAGCACGCGCTCGCCTTCGGCGTCGATGATGGGGTTGTCGTTGGCGCTATTGAGCTCGTTTTCGATCGCGCTGCGGAAGAACGGCAGCGCGTCTGCCAGCACCCCAATCACGTGCGGCGCGCAGCGGATCGAGTAGCGGTCCTGCAGGCGCTTGCCGTTGCGGTCGCGCTGGCGGCCCACGTCCAGGTCGGCGCGCAGCCAGGCGGCCACGCCCTGCATGCCCGGATGGGGCTTGACCGAGAACAGCGTCTCGTCGAAATGGTGGGCATTGCCATCGAGCGCAAACGAGGCCATGGCAGTGATGCGGGTGCACAGGCGGGTCAGGTAATCGGCACGCTCGTAGGCCAGGCAGGCCAGCGCCGTCATGACAGCCGTGCCGTTCATGATGGCCAGGCCTTCCTTCGGGCGCAGGCGCAGCGGTGCGATGCCGGCCTCGCGCAGCGCATCGGCGGCGTCCATCTGGACGCCGTCGCGCCACACTTCGCGCTCGCCGCACAGCACGGCCGCCAGGTAGGACAGCGGGGTCAGGTCGCCGCTGGCGCCGACCGAGCCTTCGCTGGGAATCAGGGGCAAGAGGCCAGCATCGAGCAGACGCGCGATCTGTTCCAGCAGTTCCACACTGACGCCGGAAAATCCTTTCGACAGCGAGGCCAGGCGGGTGGCCATCACCGCGCGCGTCTGGGCCGGGGTCAGGTACTCGCCCAGACCGCAGCCATGGTAGGTGTACAGGTGGTGCGGCAATTCGCCCACCAGCTCGGGCGGCACGGCTACCGTGCACGAGTCGCCATAGCCGGTGGTGACGCCATAGATGGTGCCATCTTCGCGCAGCAGGCGGTCGAGGAAATCGGCGCCCCTGGCGATGGCCGCGCGAAACGCCGGATCGTCCGACAGTACCGCCCGCGCGCGCCCAGCCGCAATGTCGGCGATATCTTCGATGCACAGGCGTCCACGGTCGAATTCGACCCGGCGCGGTGGTGTGGTGAGGTCAGCTGCTTGCATCGTCCTGTCCGGATTGGGGTTGCCAAAAATCGTAAAAATTGAACCATTCGAGCGGCGAGCGCGCCGCGAAATGCGCCAGGCGCGCGGCGTACGCTGCCGCCAGGGCGGCCAGCGCCGCGTCGCGCCCCTTGCGCGGCAGCCCGACCGTGTCGCTCAGCTGCTCGAAATGCACTTCATGGCCCGCCGCTCCCCGCAGGGGGAACATCAGGCAGATGGGACACTGCAGCGCCGCGGCCAGCACGTAGGGGCCGATGGGAAAAGCGGCCAGGCTGCCCAGAAACGGCACCATCACCACCCTGCCCTGGCCCGTGACCGGCACCCGGTCGCCGGCGATGACGACGAATTCGCCCCGCTCCACGCGCTCCGACAGCAGCATGGCGGTGGCCGGCGTGATCTCGGTCACCTGCATCAGATTCATCTGGCTGCGCGGATCGAGCGTGGCGAGCATGTCATTGAAGGCGCGCGCGTGGCGCGTGTGCACCAGCACCGTCAGCTTGACCTGCTTTTGCTGGTGCGACAGCACGCGGCACAGATCGATGTTGCCCAGGTGCGAGCACACCAGCACAGCGCCGCGCCCCTGCGCCACCAGACGGTCCATCGCGGCCGTGCCATGCAGGCGCACCTGCGCCGTATCGATCAAGCCGCCCCACAGCAGCATCTTGTCGAGGATATTCTCGGCAAAGGCGCCAAAGTGGCGGATCACGCCGAGCCAGCCGGTGGCCACGGGCGTGATCCGGTTGATGCGCGCCAGGTAGCTTTGCGACGCGCGGCGCGCGAGCGGCTTGGTGGCCACGTACCAGGCCAGCACCGGATAGAGCACGATGCGAAACGGCCAGCGGCCGAACACCCGGCAAATCCAGAACAGCAGACGCATGCCGGCCACGAAGCTCGTTTCGTTGATCGATGCCCAGTGCACGCCGCGCGCCGTTTTCATGGGGCCCGCCATTTTTTTGCCAGCAGCAGCGGCAGGCGCACCAGCATCCCCAGGAACAGGGTGGTATGCACGCGCGAGATCAGGACGTTATCGAGCACGCCGCGAAAATGCGACACGCCATCGGTGGGGTAGCGCACCCGCGTCGGCTGATTGACCACCGCCAGTCCGGCCCAGTACAGGCGCACCAGTATTTCGATATCAAAGTTCATGCGCAGGCCGAGCCGCTGGCGCGCTATCAGCGCCATGACTGGCGCCACGGGATAGACGCGGAAGCCGCACATCGAATCGTCGATGGCGAACGAGAGCGTATTGATCCAGACCCAGACATGGGTCAGATAGCGCGCGTAAAAGCGCAGCCGCGGCACCGATGCGTCATAGATGGGACTGCCGACGATCAGCGCGTCCGGATGTTCCCCCGCGAGCGCCAGAAAACGCGGCACGTCGGCCACGTCATGCTGGCCATCGGCATCGATCTGCAGCACATGGGTGTAGCCATCCGTCGCTGCACGCCTGACGCCGCTGATCACCGCCCCGCCCTTGCCCTGATTGAGCGCATGGCGCACCAGCGTGACCGACTGTGGCGCGGCGGCGGCGATGCGGTCCAGCGCAGCGGCGCAGCCGACGCTGCTGCCATCGTCGACCAGGATGCAATGCAGTCCGTGCGCAAGCACGCCGTCGACCACCGCGCCGATGGCGTGCTCATGGTCGTAGACGGGAATGACGCAGCAGATGTTCATATGGCGTGCCTCCTCATGGGCCGAACAGGATGCGGCCGCTCGCGTGCGGACCGGCTACCGAGTAATAGCGGAACTGCACCGTGTGCTTGCGCGCGTCGTGCACCAGCTCCAGAAACACTGGCGTATCGGGCAGGATCACTTGCTGGAACTTGAGCGCATGGATGGCGCAGAACGATGGCGGCAGCACAAAATACACACGGGCCTGCGCCAGCGCCCAGTCAACCTGCACCACGCCCGGCAGTACCGGCGCATCGCGGAAATGCCCTTCGAAGTAATGCAGGTTGGCCGGCACTGTCAGCGACAGCAGCACGCGCGCGGGGTCGCGTTCGAGCGCGGTCACATGCGGCGTGCGCGGCCGCGCCGCATCGGCGCCATCCAGCAGCGCGAGCAGCAGCGACTGCGGCGTCTTGCCCTGGGCATTGACAGGCATCTGCTCAAGGTAGCGCCAACGGCGCGGCAGCGCCACCGGCTCCACCGTGCCGGCCAGGCCGTCGCGCAGGTGGCGGTTCAGCGCGAGCCTGCCCTCCCGTGCCAGCAGTGCGCGCCCCTCGTCCGTCAGTACCACGAAGGCAGCCAGGGCCTGGCGCTCGCCGCCCAGTGCATGACAGGGCGCGACCTGCGCTTCGCGCACCAGCGGGCTTGCCAGCAAGGCCGCTTCGATGGCGTCGAGCGACACCCGCTTTTCCTCGATCTTGACCAGCCGGTCGCTGCGCCCGAGCAGCAGGAAGCGATTGGCGCCGGCCGCCTCGACCCGGTCGGCCATACAGAACCAGTCGTCCGTGTCCAGGTGTGGCGAGCGTACTTCGAGCAGCGCCACGCCGTCGGCGCTGCGCCAGTCGACACCGGGCATGGCTTCCCACGCGCCGCTCGACGATGGCAGACGGCGGCGCCAGGCCACGCCGCCGGTTTCGCTGCTGCCGTAAATTTCGGTCGGCGCGCAGCCCAGCAGGCGCTCTGCCGTTGCCGCCGCGTCGGGCGCGAGCGGGCCGCCCGACGAAAACACGGCGCGCAGCATCGCGCGCGCGCCCTGCCAGTCCAGGTGGCCGGGCAAGCGTTTCAGGTGCGCCGGTGTGGCGACCAGCACGCACGGACGCACGGCCAGTGCTGCCGCCAGCTGCTCCGGAAAATTCAGGCTGGCCGCATGGATGGCACGCCCCGCCGCCAGCGGCCACAGCACCTTGAACAGCAGACCGTAGATATGCTGGTGCGACACCGTCGCGACAATGTCGGCCTGCCCCATGGCGGCGCCGAACAGCCGTTCGAGCGTAGCCACTTCGGCCGTCAGCTGCGCCAGGCGCTTGGGAATCGCCTGCGGCGCGCCGGTGCTGCCGGAGGTGTGCACGACCAGCGCCGCCAGATCGGGCGAAAGCGCTTGCCACGGCAGCGCGCAGTTGTCGCCGGCAGCGGGCTGGCGCGCATCGACGGCAGGCGGAAACGTGCCGAACCAGGCGTCCACCTGCGGCGCCAGCGCGGTGCAGGAGGCGTCGAGCGTGTCCGCCGTCAGCCACACCGTTTTTCCGGCCTGCCAGGCGCCCAGCAGCGCGGCCGCGAAGTCGACACTGTCGTCAAGGTACAGCGCCACCCGCGTACCCGGGGTACGCAGGGCCAGCGCGCGCCAGGCCTGCATGCGCGCCAGCAGCGCGCCGTGGGAGACCGGTTCACCCGCGCGCCAGCCGGCGATGGCCTGGGGGTCGCGCGCTGCCAGCGCAGCGAACCAGTCAGACATGGCCGATCCGTTTGATGCGCAGCCGGACCAGGTACTCGATCCCGAACAGCAGGCCCATGAGCACATACGCGATCACGCCGTTGTAGATTGACCAGACCGCCTCGCTGGCCCACAGCGCGGTGGCCAGGGCGATGGCGCCATTGACCACAAAGAACACGCACCACACCCAGGTCACCGTGCGCGTATAGGCCACGCCGGCGGGCGGCAGATCGGGCTCGGTGAGGCGCGCCAGGCGCTCGACCATGGACTGGGACGTGCCCAGGCTCCAGGCAAAGGCGATCAGGAATGCCAGGTTGACCAGGACCGGATACAGCTTGAGCGGCAGCAGCGCGTTCGACCACAGGGCCAGCGCCACCAGGCCAAGCGCGGCGAACCCGCTCCAGCGCGCGGCCGCGCTGACCTTCATGGCGGGCAGGCGCGCGCAGGCGGCCAGCAACAGCAGCATGGCCAGCCAGCGCGGCTCGACGCGGCCGTGGCCAAACCAGATTGCCAGCGGATAGAGCAGCGTGAGGACGACCGCGAGCGCGGTCAGCGGCCGCGTATTTATAGTGCCTGCTCCTCGACCACCAGGCTCTCGAGCGCACCGACCACGTCGCCGATGGTGCGGATGGTCTTGAATACCTCCGGCGCCAGGCGCTTGCCGGTCAGCTGCTTGAGCCGGACCGCCAGGTCGACCGCGTCGATGCTGTCGATGTCCAGGTCGGCGTACAGATTCGAGCCGGCATGCATCTGCGCCTGCTCCAGTTCGAACATTTCGGCCAGCAAATCGACAACCCAGGCTTGCAGCTGGTCGCGATTGAGGGTGCTCAGGTCTACCGTTGTTGCCATGTCGTTCTCCTTCTACTTCTTGCGGTGGGTTTCCACCAGAGCTGCCAGCGCATTGACCGAAGCGAAATGGCGGCGTGTATCGTCCGATTCGGCCGACAGCGAAATGCCGTAGCGCTTTTGCAGCGCCACGCCCAGTTCCAGCGCATCGATCGAATCGAGGCCCAGACCTTCGACAAACAGTGGGGCGGCGCTGTCGATATCGTCGGGCGTGATGTCTTCGAGCTGCAGCACCTCGATGATCATGTGTTTGATGTCGAGTTCAAGCATGGACCGGACTTTCTTCAGTAAAAAATTTTTGCAAATGATCCGTCAGGTGACGAACCGCCATGACCTCGCTGGCAGCGCCGGCGCAAAACGGCGCCACGTCGATATCGTCGCGCACCTCGATGCGGAACTGCACGTGGCGCGCCGGCACACGCCACCAGGGCGCACCTTTGCCCAGCGTGGGCGGCTGGCAGGATATCAGCACCGGCGTCACCGCGCGCCCACCGCGTACGGCGATATTGGCCGCGCCGCGCTTGAGGGCGATCGCCCCGCCGGCCGGGGTGCGCGTCCCTTCCGGGAAGATGATCAGGTTATTCCCGGCGCGCAGTGTGGCAATGCACGCGTCGATCAAGGCCGCGCCGCCCTCGTTGTTGATGTAGCCGGCCGCGCGCACCGGACCGCCCGTAAACGGGTTGTCCCACAGCGCGCTCTTGACCACGCAGTCCGCGCGCCGCACGAACGCCATCAGGAAGATCGTATCGATCAACGTCGGATGGTTCGCCAGGATCAGCAGACCGCCGCGCTTGAGCTTTTCCAGCCCCACAATCTCGTAGCGCAGCACCCCGAGTCCAGCCATCAGGCCGACAAAGCAGCGAAACGTCAGGCCGATGATGGCGCGCGCCCAGTTCTCGCGCCGGGCGCGCTCGCGCACCAGCAGCTGCAGGAACGGGAACACCAGCACCCGCAGCAGCACCGCGCCAACGCCAAAGGCCACGAAGCTCAAGCCCGTGGCGCCTACCCGCCAATAGCGCCCCGCCAGATCACGCATCGCGCGACCAGGTCCAGCGCTGGCTGCCGCAGACATGCTCGAAACGGCGCGCACCGCTGCGCTGAAAATGCAGTACAGCGAGTCCGGCCGGACGCGCGGCCGGATCGGGCGCCGCCGTACCATCGTCGGCTGCGCCCAGGGTCAGACTGATCGCGTCGTCGGCCGGCGCCGTCATCAGCCACGCCCACGCATAGGGCTGCTCATCGCAATCCTGAAATGGCGCCAGCGGCTGCGGCAGCGGCGCGTCGCACGCGATCAGCAGCACCATCGGCGCGCCGTCGGCCAGCAGGCCGCAGGCTTCGATGACCCCATGCTCGATCGTGGCCTGGCCCGCGGCCAGCGCAATGTGATTGGCGCGGTCGGCACGGGCAATCGAAAACAGTCCGGCGCTGGCATTGTGCACCGCCAGTCCGAACGCAGTCGGCGAGAGCGCCTCGCCGCGCGCCAGCTCGCCCAGCAGGCCGATGGCGCGCGCCACTTCCCCATGACGGGACACGAACACGGTGGGCACATCGCGACGCTCGCCGAGACAGTCGTACGCCACTTCCAGCGCCATCTTGCCGAGCGCACCGGCGCGCCGGCGCAGCATGGCCGGCATGGCGCGCAGCGCGGGGTCGGGGCCTTCTCCGATGCGGCACGGTGTCTGCGTCCAGCGATCCCATTCCTGCGGCGTGTTGATGCCGGGTGCCCAGGCTGAATGGGCGGCAATGGAAAACGTCAGCCCGATCGGATGCATGGGTACTATTTTCTTTATGGAACTACGAATTGCCTATTATAAACTGTGCGCATTCGCGCGCCAGCGGGCAGGACACGGTATCGTGGCGGGAATGGGTCCTGACCTGGTATGGGTAGGAATTGTCCCATACCGCTTGCCTAATAGGCAAACGGATCGGGAAAGATGAGCTGTGGAAACGCGCAAACCGTGGGTTTGGCGCACCGGGAAGCCGCAAGCGGGCTGAAAGTGTTATTGCGCTGTCATGCCATCGTCGGCGGTGATGATGGCGCCGTTAATAAAATGACTCTCTTCCGCCGCCAGCAGGAGCAGCAAGCCGTCCAGGTCTTCCGGCTTGCCCGGACGCTTGCGCGGCAGCATGTCGATCAGCTTTTTACCCTGATCAGTGGCGAAATAGTCTTCATTGATTTCAGTGGCGATATAGCCGGGGCAGATGGCATTGACATTGATGTTGTACTTGCCCCACTCCACCGCCATGGCCTTGGTCATCTGGACCACACCCGCCTTGCTCATGCAATACACGCCGATCTGGGGCAGCACGCGCAGCCCGGCCACGGAGGCGATGTTGATGATGCGGTGCTGCTTCTTGGGGTCGCCCTTGGCGCGCGCGATCATGCGCTTGGCGGTCTGCTGGGCCACGAAAAAGGCGCCGCGCAAATTGGTATCCATGACGTAAGCGTAATCTTCGGGCGTGACATCGACCAGGCGCTGGGTGGTGGACACACCCGAATTGTTGACCAGGATATCGATGGGACCGGCCTCCGTTTCCGCATGGGCGATGGCCGACTTGATGCTGGCCAGGTCGGTCACGTCCAGCGTGACAACGTGGGCGGCGCCGCCCTCGGCCTCGATTTCGGCTCGCAATTCCTTCAGGTGGTTGGTGCGGCGCGAGGCCAGCACGACCTGCGCGCCTGCACCGGCCAGCGCCTTGGCGAAACGCGCGCCCAGACCGCTGGAAGCACCGGTGATCAACGCGATTTTGCCTTCGAAATTGACTTCAATGCCCACGTTCGGCTCCTGTGCGGTGTGCTGACGAAAGCATAATCATGTCACAAAATGGCACGTTTAGACGGCGCAGTCTAATATTGCCCTTAAAATGTCGCCATCGTTGCAATCCTCCGCAAAAACCCGCACACTCGTGCTTAAATTTTTTACCCATGATGAGACCATGACAGAGCCAATCAATTTACTCGAACAATACGGCCCGCGCGAAGCAATGGAATACGACGTCGTTGTCGTCGGCGGCGGCCCTGCCGGCCTGTCCGCAGCCATTCGCCTCAAGCAGATGGCGGCCGAAAAAGGCCAGGAAGTTTCGGTCTGCGTGCTGGAAAAAGGCGGCGAGATCGGCGCCCACATCCTGTCCGGCGCCGTCATGGACCCGCGCGCACTCAATGAACTGATCCCCAACTGGAAAGAGCTGGGCGCGCCGCTGAACACCCCGGTGACCGAAGACCGCATCCTGTTCCTGACCGAAAAGAAGGCTTACCAGACCCCTGGTTTCATGGTGCCTGCCTGTTTCGAAAACCACGGCAACTACGTCATTTCGCTCGGTAACGTCACGCGCTGGCTGGGCCAGCAGGCCGAGGCGCTGGGCGTGGAAATCTTCCCCGGCTTCCCTGCCGCCGAAATCCTGTATAACGACGATGGTTCGGTCAAGGGCGTTGCAACCGGCAACATGGGTGTCAAGCGCGATGGCGAGCCGGGTCCGGACTTCCAGCTGGGCATGGAGTTGCATGCCAAGTACACGCTGTTCGCGGAAGGCTCGCGCGGCCACCTGGGCAAGCAGCTGATGGCCAAGTACGACCTGAACAAGGGCAAGGACCCGCAGTCGTACAGCATCGGCATCAAGGAACTGTGGGAAATCGATCCGGCCAAGCACAAGCCTGGCCTGGTCATCCACACCACCGGCTGGCCGCTCAAGAACGATACCTATGGCGGCTCCTTCCTCTACCACCTGGAAAACAACCAGGTCGTGGTTGGCTACGTGATCGGCCTGTCGTACGAAAATCCTTACCTGTCGCCCTACGAAGAATTCCAGCGCTACAAGACCCATCCGGCGATCAGCACCTTCTTCGAGGGCGCCAAGCGCATCTCCTACGGTGCGCGCGCCATCACGGCCGGCGGCCTGCAAGCCTTGCCGAAGCTGGTGTTCCCGGGCGGCGCCCTGATCGGCTGCGACGCCGGCTTCCTTAACATGAGCCGCATCAAGGGTTCGCACGCGGCCATCAAGACCGGCATGCTGGCAGCCGAGGCGGCGTTTGGCGCGCTGGGCGAGCAGCGCCAGCACGACGAGCTGACCGCCTTCCCGCAAGCGTTCGAACAATCGTGGCTGCACGAAGAGCTGCACGTGGCGCGCAACGTCAAGCCATGGCTGTCGAAGGGGCTGGTGCTCGGTTCCATCATGACCGGCATCGACCAGATGCTCTTGCGCGGCAAGGCGCCGTGGACGCTGCACCGCAATTACGGCGACCATGAATGCCTCAAGCCGGCCGCCAATTACGCGCCGATCGCCTACCCCAAGCCCGATGGCAAGCTGACCTTCGACCGCCTGTCGTCGGTGTTCATCTCCAACACCAACCATGCGGAAGACCAGCCGATCCACCTCACGCTCAAGAACAACAGCGTGCCGGTGGCGGTCAATCTGGCCAAGTTTGCCGGACCCGAGGCGCGCTACTGCCCGGCCGGCGTGTACGAGTACGTCAAGACCGATGCGGGCGAAGACCGCTTGCAGATCAATGCGCAGAACTGCGTGCACTGCAAGACGTGCGATATCAAGGATCCGACCCAGAACATCGTGTGGGTGACGCCGGAAGGTGGCGGCGGGCCGAACTATCCAGGCATGTAAGCACTATTTGAGCACCACCCCGTCGCCCTCGCAAACGCGGGGGCGACGTGTTTCAGGGCCCGACCCCGCTCAATGCGGCAAAACAGGCCGCTTGGCCGTTGCCATGGCCTCGAATTCGGCTGCCGGCATCGGCCTGGCAAACATGAACCCTTGCGCGTAGTCGCACCCCGCATCGACCAGCAGCGCACGCTGCACCTTGGTTTCCACCCCTTCGGCCACCACCTTCAGTCCCAGCTTGTGCGCCATGACGATGATGGCCTCGCACAGCGCCAGGTCGCCCGTGTCATCCTCCAGCGTGGCAATGAAGGACTGGTCGATCTTCACGTAATCGATGTCGAAGCGCTTCAAGTGCGACAGGGACGCATAGCCCGTCCCGAAATCGTCCAGTGCCACCTGCAACCCCATCGCCCGGTACTGGCGCAGCCGCTCGATCACCTGTTCGACCCCGTCCATCAGCACGCTCTCGGTAATCTCGATCACCATGCTCTGGGCGCCCAGCCCCAGCTCGGCCAGATAATCGAGCCAGAGCGCGTACTGCTCCACATCGCGCCGGAACTGCAGCGGCGATTTGTTGACGCTGACCTGGAACGACGGATCGATCACCTGCTGCCAGTGGCGCGTCTGGCGCGCCGCCTCGCGAAATACCCAGTCGCCGATCTCGACGATCAGCCCGTTGGACTCGGCAAACGGGATGAATTCGGCCGGCGCCAGCAGACCGCGCACCGGATGGCGCCAGCGCAGCAGCGCTTCGGCCTTGTGCACCGCGCCCGTCTGCAGCGAGACGATGGGCTGGTACAGGATCTCGAACTGCTGCGCCGTGATTGCCGCGCGCAGGTCGGCGGCGATATGCTGGCGTGCCTGCGCAGCGGCCTGCAGGGCGGGCGTGTAATACGAGAAGCAGGACCTGCCGCGGTTCTTGGACGCGTACATGGCTTGATCGGCATGTTCGATCAGATCGTCGGACGAGCGCGCATCGGCCGGGCACAGCGCGATGCCGATGCTGGCCGACAGGTGCACTTTCTCGCCATTGATATCGAAAGGCAGCGCCAGCAGCGCGATCATGGCGCGGGCCACCCGCTCGACGCTGCCCACCAGATCGAGCCCGACCAGGATCACGGTAAATTCATCGCCGCCCAGGCGCGCGACCATGTCGGTGGCGCGCACGCAGCTCGAGATGCGGCGCGCCGCCTCCAGCAGCACCTGGTCGCCTTTGGCATGCCCGAGACGGTCGTTGACTTCCTTGAAGTGATCGAGGTCGATGAACAGCAAGGCGAGAAACGCATCGTTGCGGGCAGCCTTGGCGATTTCATTGCGCAGCCGCTCCATGAACATGTGGCGGTTCGGCAGGCGCGTGAGCGGATCGAAATTGGCCTGCTGCCAGACCAGCTGCCCCGATTCGCGGTCGCCCGTGATGTCCGTCACCAGAGCCAGCGCCCCCATGTAGCGGCCGGCGGCGTCGAAGATCGGGTTGGTCGCCAGCGTGGTCCAGACGGCGTCGCCGCGCTGATGCAAGAACTTGAATTCGCGCCGCGGCGCGGCACTGTCGGTGCGCTGCGCGATGTTCTCTTCCAGGACGGCCTTGCCCTCCTCGTCCATGAAATCGGCCAGCGGTTTGCCAAGCATCTCTTCGATGGTGTAGCCCAGCATGTCGGCCATGCGCGGATTGACGAAGGTAGTGCGCGAGAGTGCGTCGATCTCCCAGATGCCCTCCTCGGCGGTATGGACGATGCGCCGAAAGCGCTCCTCGCTGCGTTCGAGCTCGGCCAGCTTGCCTTCGGCGCGTTCGATCACCACGCGGCACGCCTGGCCACCGCCATCGGCGCTGGCCCACAGCGTAACCTGGAAGCCCTCGCCGCCGGCGCGGTGCATCTGGAGGCGGCACTGGGCCGGCTCGGGGCAATTGAGGGCGCGGCCGAAGAAGGCATCGAAATCGGCCAGAAAGGCGGGCGCGATAAAGTGGCGGAAGCGGTGCTTGCCGGGCCGTGCGCGTTCGATGCCGAGCATTTCGGCGCCGACCAGATTGACTTGCAGGATGGTGTTGTCGAAGGCCACCACGAAATAGCCGACCGGCGCCAGCAGATACAAATCGTTGTAGTACGACTGTTCCTGCTCGTAGCGCAGGCGCGCCAGCGTGACGCCACTGCTGTCCAGGCCCGCCGCGGAGCCAGCGAGCACGGCGCGCGGCCGGTAGCCAAGCGCTGCACCGGGGAGCCAGGGGGCCGGATCAGGTTCCTTGTCCATCTCACCTCTCACGTGAGTGTTGACAACATGGTGGAACCTTAGACTAGCATGGGCTTGCCTGCCCTGTCGAGCGCGAATGGTGCGCGCCCTGTCGTGCCTAGCGGTGAGCCCGGTTCAGATGCCGTTCGGCGCGGCGCTGCAGTGCCTCGAACGCCAGGCTCAGGCACCAGTACACGAGTGCGGCGGCAATATACAGCGGCAAGGGTCGGAACGTGGTGGCTATCACCTCCTTGGTGGCCAACATCAGTTCTGTCACGGTAATGACCGATACCAGCGAGGTATCCTTGATCAGGCTGATCAAGGTATTGCCCATGGACGGGACCGCCACCCGCAGCGCCTGCGGCATGATCACGTATTGCAGGCTCTGCCAGTGGGACAGGCCCAGACTGGCGCTGGCGCGCCACTGGCCGGGGCTGATGCTCTGTATCGCGCCGCGCAGGCTTTCCGACAGATACGCGCCGGAATTGAGCGAGAGCGCCAGCACGCCCGCCGTGACCGGCGTAAATTCGATGCCGACCGTCGGCAAACCATAATAGATGACAAAAATTTGCACCAGCAGCGGGGTGCCGCGCATCATGCTGACGTACAGGCCGGCCGGCCAGCGCAGCACGGCCCAGCGCGACATGCGCATGATCGCCGCCGGAAAGCCCAGCACCAGGCCGCCCACCATGGCAGCGACCGCGAACATCAGGGTATAACCAGCGCCCTTGAGCATGATGGGCGCAGCGTCGCGCAGCAGCTCGAACAGGTCCATGCGCGCTTAACGGGCGGCGGGCATCGGACGGCTGACGTCGACCCCGAACCATTTGACGGAAATGGCCTTCAGGCTGCCGTCGGCCTGGGCATCGTGCAAGGCCTTGTCGATGGCGGCCTTGAACTGCGGATTACCCTTCTGGAAGGCGGCGCCGGTGCGCTCGATGGCGCCCACACGAGCCCCGGCCTGGATCGGCAAGGCGGAATTTTTCAATAGATACGCGACCATCAGGCTATCGTTGAGAGCCGCGTCGACCCGGCCGGCAGCCAGGTCTTGCAGGTTTTCCGGCGCCGCCGGGTAACTCTTGACCTCGATGCCCGGCATGGCCTTGGCCTGCTGTTCGAACACGCTGCCCTGCCCCACCCCCACCCGCTTGCCCTTGAGGTCGGCCAGCGATGCGTAGTTGGCCTTGTCATTCTTGCGCACGATCAGTTGCGGACTGGAATAGGTATAGGGCTGGGAAAAATCGAAGGCCAGTTCGCGCTTGGGATTGATGCCGACCTGGCTGATGATGACGTCGTAGCGGCCCGACGCCAGTCCGGCCAGAATCGCGCTCCACTCGGTGGTGACAAACTCGGGCTTGAGGCCCATGCGCGCGGCCAGCAGTTTGGCGACATCGACGTCATAGCCGTCGAGCTGGCCCGCCTTGTCCTTGAAGTTAAATGGCGGATAGGTCCCTTCCAGCGCGATCTTGAGCGAGCCCCTGGCCTTGGCAGTGGCCAGCAAGTCCGCGGCGCCAGCTGGCAATGCCACTGCGGCGATCAGAACGGCGGCGAGGGCAAGCGTACGGCGGCGGGACAGGATCGGCATGGATGTCGGCATGGAAAGTAAAAGCGCAGTTTAGCGCGAATAGGCGGCTTTTCGGTGGCGCGCACCGAAATTGTGGCCGCTGACCAGGGTCGTCGACGCCACCAGCGTGGACAGGCCGATGATCAGTTGAACCAGTTTATCGTCCGGCAGCACCCAGATCTGCCGGCCGGGGTCGGGCGTCTGGGTGGCAGCGACGATCAGCGGCGCGATCCACTGGGCATCGGGTTCGACGTCGAGGATGATGGCATCGGCCGTGGTCTGCAGATAGATGTCGCCCCCTTCAGCGAGGGTGAAGCAGACGCCCACGCCTGTTTCCTGGGGGCCAATGTGTTCCATCAAGCTGCGGTTGTGCTCGTCGATCCAGGCTTCGACATCTTGCGGCGTGAGCAGTTCGATCCACGGCACCGGGCGAAAGCGCGGCGCGGCGGGCTGCGGTGGGTCTTGAGTCATTGCTTCCTGGCGAATATGCGGTTAGGGCAACATGCTACGGCATTTCCCTGGCGGCGTACATGGCGAACTCCGCGTCCACCGCGCGGTCATAGCAGGATGAACTCTGCGCCTGAACGTTACCGCCCCTTTGCCGGCGGCTATGTGTCCGAATTCGAGCAATTTATGCAGGGCAATCTGCGCCAGCATCCGCAGGTTGCGCAGGACCAGCAGCGCGGCTGGTACATCTGGTGGGACCACCAGGTGGATCTGGATGCGCTGGACAGGCAGCGGCGCGATAGCGTGCCTGTCAAACCATACTACTATGAATGATGGCAGAAAGATCACCCATCTTTTTATTGATACATTTTTATTGTATCTGAGTATTTTTATACTATAGTGGAGGTGCGAGGCTCGCTTATTGGTAAAGCCCAGCAGCGGCCAGCCGCTGACTGATAACCGGGTTCGATCCCCGGGCCCCGCACCAAATTAAACCTCGCAAGACCTCTCCAGACCTTTAATAATCCATCACTTACGATTTTAAAAATGCCTGGGCCGTGCTCAAAGGTCTGGATTTTCGACAAAATTTCGCCAAAATCTTCGCCCGATAGGACGATATGCCTATGCGCCTCAACCAGCCTTGCACCTGCCCTCATTTTGGCGAACCATATTGAATCCCATTCGACCAAAGAACGCTGCTGAGCATTCAGATGACCGGCCGTCTCTACGAAATTCGTGCCATCAATGTAGGTGTAAGGATGCGTTTCACCAGATATCGTAGTACTAGTTCTATTGCCTGCCAAATCATATTTGAAGTCGCATCGCTGAAATAGTCCGTGACTCTATCCAAATCATCATAAACAGACCGTTGCTTCAGCGTCGCGTCTAACGAATCAACAATTACAGAAATATTTCCCGCGGCATCATAATCGATAGTCCGTTCACTACCACCCAGCGAGTATCGATAAATTCGACCGTCAGAATTCGCTGCACGCACATAAGCATTGCCATTACCCCAATGCCAGGCACGAACGCCAGCAAAAGGGGGATATTTCGCGTCCGACAACAAGGTTTGGGTGCCGTAGTCGGCAGCGACCGTGATCACGAAGTCCGGCACCGAGCCGAACCACTCACGCATCTGCTGCTCCTGGCGCTCCTTCTCACTGCCACCGGCCGGCGCGGATAATCACCTGTTCGCACTGCCCGAGCACCGTGCAGCCCGCCTTCGCGAACGCCGTCGACGCCCAGAGGAACTCGATGTCGCCGCAGGCGAGATGGTCATGGTCTTCGTTGCATAGGTTTCCGCCGCTCGCCAGGAACGTCTCGCGCTCCCAATTGCGCAGCTCAGGAGCCGGCGCCAGGATCAGCCAGGGCGAGTCGACCATCGCTACTGGCGGAACTGGTCTTGGCGGCTTTCCGAATCGATCCTTTTTGAGCATGACCGGTCTTTTTGTTCAGGCGAAAAGAAACCGCCCGAAAGCGGCTGAGAGTTCAATTCATGCTATTGCTTTTCGAGCATATGCAGCCTGAAGACTTTACTTTCCGGCTTTTTACCATCAAACCAATGGCAATAAGCCCCATCATTTTTCCCCGTGCCTTCGTAGTCGCTGATGGTCTCCACGGTCATTACAGGTCCACCGCTCTTCAAAGCAACGATATCGCCTTCTTTAATATCAGACATACGGACTCCTAAGTGGTTTCGGAGTCTTCAGTGTAACTTGCGGTTACTAAAATAACAATGCGTCGCCTGCTCTAAGCGGGTGAGAGTGCGCGACCCGGAACTCCCCTCGAACTTTACAGCGGCCACTCTGACCGCATTTCGATGCCGATCGACAAGCGCCGCTGGAACGCTCTGGGTGGTGTTGCACCTTATGTTATTTGGCTGCGGGTGGAACCTGCAGCACCGTTCTGTCGATCATCACACCGTTGCCGTCGTAGTCCTTTGCGCGCAGTATCGCCAGCGCCGCCGTGCTGGCCGAGAGCTGCGCGGCGATCGCATCCAGCATCGTGCGGTCAGCATCCTTCACGGCGCGCAGCACCAGGTCACGGTAGTAATCGATATGCATTTCACACAACCTCGAGGCGCAACGCCCGATCAATCCAGTAGTTCAGGCGGTCTTCGTTCGGCTCGCAGTTCATGATTGCGCAGCAAGCGGCCAGACAGTAAATGTAAGGCGTGAACCACCAGGCAAGCGTGGCCCGGACAGTGATCGTGATGTCTGCCATTAAGGCACTTTCATGTTGGCGCGGCCGCAAGGAGTCGAACCCAGATCTTCGACTTGGCAGGAAACTGCTCTACCACTGAGCTACGACAGCGTGTACTGCTGCCCCCGCAACCAGTCTCCTCACGGGCGCGCTTAGCCCGCTGAGCGGCGGTTTCACGGGGCGTGCTTGCTGCGTCAACCTGGACTCGAACCAGGAGCCAACGAGTGTGCTCCGGATTTACAGGCCGACGGCTTAGCCATTTGCCCATCGACGCTTTTAATTTTTGGAAAACCCGCCAGAGGAAAGCGAAAGCTCGCGGTATCACAATAGGATAAACAACCTCTTGGGACCTATGAAACCTTCGACCAAACGCTACATCCGGAAAATCGCGGCGCATCTTTCGATCAAGCTGCTCTGGGCAGCTATCGAGTCTGGCATACGAGCTTGGCTGGAATCCTAGCCGTCAGTCACCTCCGGCGCCGGCCCATTTTGCGGGACCAGGCGCCACCCGAACTGGCGACGGATAGCTTCAGCGGTAGGCGGTGGGCTTTCTTTGCGCGCGGGCGCGGTCATGGCCCCGCGGACTTCTTCCTTAGTAGGGTGAGTGGTCTGCTTCATGGCAGCCTCGAGGAGGACGTGCAATTGCAAAAAACCGCCTTTAGGGCGGTTTCTGGGTTCGTCCCGGCTATCTGCCGGGTACAACGCACATCCATTAGGCGAGCGACGGCTTTAACGCTAACTGAGTGCTCGACTGGCTTCACTGAGCGGTGGCGCCGGAGCGCGCATTACGCGGGGTGAAACGAATATGAAGTCTTGATCATACGCGCGAGTTTCTGAAAGCACAACGGCGCACGAAGAGATTTTCATTACATCGCCATACTTTTAGCGAGGATCTTTAATCTCTCGTCCAAAGCTTCTAGCGGACCTTGAATCGAGGCGGTTAGGGAGTTGCCGAAATCAACCCCATCTGTCTCTTGACCAAGTTCCACCCGAATTGCTACCAGAAGATCAGTGTATTCGCCTTGCAGCTTCCTCGCGGTCTCAATGTACTTGCGCAGAAAAATAACTGTATGCCTATGGCACTCGGCCTTCAATTTTTCTTCCTCGTTGTCGCAGCTAACAGCGCTATTTTCGAATTCGACAAGTCTATCCGCAAGTGCCTTGTGAATGTCCGACGAGTAGTTCGCAGCATGGATAAATTTATCAATTTCACTGGCGACTGCTTCGACTCTGGCACGCCAAAGGACAGCGTCGGCCTTTTGGATATTGGCTTGCTCCAAAGCGTATCTTGGCCTGTGCGAATAATCACTAAGTTCTAAATAAGCTTTCATGTAACTACTATTGGCGCGATGCGCTATTTTCGCTGTCTCGATATCAGAGACCATGGTCAGGCGGATCATGGCTTCGCTATACTTCAAAACTTCTTCTGTCTGATCAGCGGGTTTAGTGTGCATCTGCCCCATCCACATCTGCATGCGTTGGAAAGCTGAGGCAAGCTCAAGATACACCTCACGCCTCAGCTCCAGTTGCAACTCTGTACGCTTTTGTGAAGCGTCAAAAATATGCTGCTGCTTTTGACGCTTCTCGTTTTGGTATAGCCCAATTAAGACACCCGCAACGGCAATACTGGCAGCCGTGACTGGCCCCCAGAACTGTGCTGGTATATCAGTCAACCAGGTCCAGCCGTCTAGAAGCAGTTTGCACATTTCAATCCCACAGGGAAGTATGATCGTCCAATTCTAACTGATGCAATTTGGAAAATAGCGATATATTTTATGCAGTAGCTGCAGAAGAAGCCGCGCCCATAATGCCCGTCATGAGGTCAGCAAACTAATCGCCCTCCCCGCGCATGAGCCGCGCCACCGACTGCCCGTTTACGCTTAAATTTTAGGATCCCCTAGGACTAAACCCCGCTGCGGAAATTGCCGGTATCCCCGGCCTGAGCCTGGGTGGGCTTGCCCCGCTAATGGAATTCGTCCCAGACCCGGCACACCTTCGCCAGCATGCTGCTGTCAGCTGGGGGAAATCAGCTGTACGTGGCGAAGCAGATGGGACATGCCAGCACGGAGATGATAAATCGACACTACGGCAGGTGGACCGAAGAAGGCGCGAGCGACGAGACCCGCCAGGAGGCATTAGTATTTTCCGCCAAAATGTCACCAAAATCGGAAGATCGGAAGCTGATCGCCATATAGACGTAGGCGCGGCTCATCGATGCACCCGCGTTCGATCCCCGGGCCCCGCACCAGATCAACCCTTCCAGGTGCGCTGCAGTCCCGTGTCGGCATGAATCCAGCCGCCGCGCGGACCTTCCCGGTAATAGAAGCCGACGCCACCCTGGCGGAAGCTGCGCACCAGCCCGCCCAGCACTTCGGCATTCAGGTTGGGAATCCGGATGTCGGCCGCCTTGCCCTCGATATGCAGCGACTGGCGCGCGGCCGGCACACCCTGCTCGATCAGCTTGAGATTCGATTTGGCCGTGCGGTAGCCGGACAAAATCTCGAGCGGCTGTTCGATGCCATAGCGGGCAATGAACGCCTGGGTGCCCCACAAGGTTTCGAACAGTTTGGGATCGATGGCGGCCGTTTCCTTGCCATTGACGTCGCGCAGCAAGTGGCACAGTTCCTGGTAAGCGGCGTCGATGATCTCGCCATCCTTCCAGTACAACACCGACGCCTTTTCACCGCTTTGTGGGCGGATCACGGTCAGGGTACGTGGCTTGAGCCAGAATTCCAGGTCCAGTGCCTGGGCATCGAAAATATCGGGGGGCGGCGCCATGGCTACCGCAGGCGGCTCCACCGGTGCGGCGGGCGCAGCCTTGGGCGCCGGCGTGCGCGTCTTGGCGGCCGGCTTGGCGTTGCCTTCGGGTTTTGCGGATTTTGCGGGTGGCGCCGGTTTCGATGGCGCTGCGCAACCGATCAGGGGCACCGAGACGACACCAAGTGTGGACAGGGAGACACCTTGACGGAGAAAAGCTCTACGGGAAATCATGGACGAGGAAGTGAACTGCGAGGCAGCTACTATAGCGCAAGCAGGCCTTACTGGGCGCTGCAGTGACAGAAGCGCTGGCGATGGCCTTGGTCATTGCTGGCGCCCGCCGTCAATTTCTTCCAGAAGAAATCGCACTCCACGCCGTAGCACGACTTTTCCTTTCCTGCGAGCACATAGCCATTGCGGGCGAAGAAGTCCCGTGCCGTGGCTGTGCCATGCAGGCGCAACACGCTCACACCCCACTCGCGCGCCTGGGCTTCAGCCGCGCACAGCAGCGCCTTGCCGATGCCGGCATGCTGCGCTTCGGGCACAAGGTAACAGAGGGAAAGTTTGCCGGCCTGCGTGACGAGTGCGACACCGACGATCACGCCGTCGCGCTCGGCGACGACGGTGTAATTGCTGGGAGAGGCGATCCAGCTGGCGACGTTGTCCGGGGTTTTATTGCCGAGCCACGATTGAAGAATGTCGGGCTGCTGGCGATGGTCCGCAGTGCACGATTCGGCGATGGCCCGGCGCAGCACCTGGCAGGCGTCGGCGGCGTCTTCGCGTATTGCAGGTCGAATCTGGATACCCATATCAAACTCACTAATAACCATTACGGCAAGAAAACCTTATTGCCGCCTCTCAAGCGCGCAACACGACTATACAATAAACCGCGACATCGCGTGGTTGTACCGACGCACGAACCAATCTAAGCATATGACAAAACAGTTGTTCCGTTTTGGCTGCGGATTTTAGACTATGCAAGTCCGATCCTACAATAGCCAGGTCAACAGAACATATGCAAAACAACAACACCTCACTGGGACGCCGCTGGATGCTGGCGTTGGCCCTCAGCGCCGCCCTGCCCTTGTCCGCACAGGCGGCCGATACCGAATTGCTCAACGTGTCGTACGACGTTGCGCGCGAACTGTACAAGGATATCAACCCGGCCTTCGCCGCCGACTGGAAGAAAAAGACCGGCGAAACAGTGATCATCAAGCAATCGCACGGCGGCTCGAGCAAGCAGGCCCGCTCGGTGGCGGACGGGCTCGAAGCCTCGGTCGTGACCATGAACCAGGCCAACGACATCGACATGCTGGCCGACCGCGGCCTGGTCGCGCCAGACTGGGCCAAGAAATTCCCGCACGGCGCCGCCCCGTTCTACTCGACGATGGTATTCCTGGTCCGCAAAGGCAACCCCAAGCAAATCAAGAACTGGGATGATCTGGCGCGGCCGGGCGTGAGCGTGGTCATCCCCAATCCCAAAACAGCGGGCAATGGCCGCTACACCTATCTGGCGGCCTGGGGTTCCGTGCTGAAAAAGGGCGGCAGCGAAGCGCAGGCGCGTGAGCTGGTGGGCAAGATCTTCAAGAACGTGCCCGTGCTGGACGGCGGCGGGCGCGCCGCGACCACCACCTTTACCCAGCGCCAGATTGGCGACGCGCTGGTCACCTTCGAAAACGAGGTGCAAATGGTGCGCAGCGAATTCGGCGACAACTTCGAGGTCGTCTACCCCGCCATTTCCATCCTGGCCGAGTCTCCTGTCGCCGTGGTCGACAAGGTCGTCGACAAGCGCGGCGTGCGCAAGCAGGCCACTGCCTATCTGAACTTCCTGTACACCGAAGAGGGCCAGACGATTGGTGCGAAGCACTTCCTGCGTCCCCGTTCGGACGCCGTGGCCAAGAAATTCGCAGCCAATTACAAGCCGATCACTCTGTTCACGGTCGACGACGTGTTTGGCGGCTGGAAAGCGGCCCAGAAAAAGCACTTTGACGACGGTGGCGAATTCGACAAGATCTACCAAACCAAGCAATAAGCCGCTTGCGCGCAGTGCGCGTCCCGGTGCTGTCCGGGACCGCGCTGCGCGACCGCGTTTTTCCGCATAAGCTTTCAAATATGCAAAATTTCGGCAAAAATGCCGTCAAATTTGCGCTTGATTCCCCCCTTCAGCCCGCTTTTGTTCTGTGCGGCGTAGACAGGGCTGGTCGATGGTGATATCTTCACTGCATAGTAGTTGCCCCATAGCTATAGCGCACTGGAACCCAGGACAAGCCCCACATGATCAAACACTTTCTCGCATCGGCATTGATGTCGCTCACCGCTGTGGCGGCGATGGCGGCCGTGCCGTTCGGCTCGCAGTCGGTGCTGGTGGTCGAAAACGACACCGGCAAAGTCTTGCTTGAGAAAAACGCCGGTGAAATCGTCCCGATTGCGTCGCTGACCAAGCTGATGACCGCGATGGTCGTGCTGGACGCCAATCAAGACATGAACGAACTGATCGCCATCGAACAGGGTGACGTCGACATTCTCAAGCACAGCACCTCGCGCGTCCCCGTGGGTGCGCACATCAGCCGCGCCGACGTCCTGCGCCTGGCGTTGATGTCCTCCGACAACCGCGCTGCCGCCTCGCTGGCGCGCACCTTCAACGGGGGCCCGGTCGCCTTCAAGGCTGCCGTGCGGGCCAAGATCGCCGCGCTAGGCATGACCAATACCGTGATTGAAGAGCCGACTGGCTTGTCGCCGAACAACAAGTCGACTGCGCAAGATTTGGTGAAGATGGCAACGGCCGCCTCCACCTACCCCCAGATCGCCCAAATCACCACCGAATCGAGCGACTTCATCAACATCAACGGCCGCAACGTCGAATACCGCAACACCAACCGGCTGGTTGGTGCCAAGGGGTGGGAAATCGGGCTGTCCAAGACCGGTTACACGGAAGAAGCGGGCAAGTGTCTGATCATGCAAATCAAGTCGGCAGGCAAGAACGCCACCCTGGTGCTACTCAATGCCAAGGCCAGCTCAGCGCGCATTATGGACGCGCTCAACATCCGCCGTTTCATTTCCGGCGAAGAAGCACCGGTTGTCGCCAGAAACCACGGCCGCGTGCGCGCGCGCAGCCCCATCCTTGCCAACGTGGGCAGCCCCAGCCTGAAAGCGAGCCGCGCCAAAACGCGCCACGTCAAGCTCGTCCAGCGCCGCCGCCACTAACCCCCAATCGGGGTCAGACCTCAAATCTGGAATTAGTTGCAAAAAAACCGGGGTCAGACCTCAAATTTGGAATATTTCCAAATTTGAGGTCTGACCCCGGTTTTTTTGCAACGTTCAGGCGGGCTCGGCGTCGGTTGCGCAGGCGGATGCTCGCTCCTCAAGCAAACGCAATGCCGCAAAAAACGTTCCACAGACGGCGCGACAAACGGGGTCAGACCTCAAAACTGGAAATATTCCAGTTTTGAGGTCTGACCCCGTTTTTTTTGCAACGTTAGGGGTGGGCGATTTTGTCGCGCAGGCCGCTGGCGCGGCGGGTGCGGCGGGCGATGGCGTCCGGCAGGATGGCGCTGCCAGGGGTGACCAGCGTGAATTCGGCGCTGGCACGCGTGATGCCGGTGTAGACCAGCTCGCGCGCGATCATGCTGCCCTTGTCGCGCGGCAGCACCAGTACCGTGTGGCGAAATTCCGATCCCTGCGATTTGTGCACCGTCATCGCGAACGCGGTGTCCACGTGCCGCAGGCGCGTCGCCAGCACACTGCGCACATCGTCGCCCTCGAGGAAGTACACGCGCAGCGAGCCGGGCCGCGCGGGATCGGCCAGCGTCAGCCCGATGTCGCCATTGAAGACGCCCGTGCCGTAATCGTTGCGGGTGACCATCACCGGCCGCCCCACGTACCATTCGCTGCGCCCCCGGATCAGCCCGGCCGCATCGAGCCGCTGGGCTATCGCCTCGTTCAGCCCCACCACGCCCCATTCACCCTCGCGCACCGCGCACAGAATGCGGAAGGCTTCGAAACGGTGCAGCACGGCGCGCACCCAGTGATCATGCTCGCCGCCGCCAGGACCGTCGGCGATCAGGTTCAGATACGGCGCATAGCCGTCGGCGCCCAGCTGCACCACGTGATGCTGGTGCGCCTGTTCGATCCAGCGCAGCGCGCCGCCTTCGCGCAGCACGGCTTCGGCGCGCGCGCTGTCGCCCTCGTTGACGGCCAGCGCGAGCTGGCCAATCGGGCCGCCAAAGCGCCGGCTGCGCCGCAGCATGACGGTCTGCTGCGCCAGCGCGCCGCCAGCGCCGCGGTAGACGTCGGGGATGGCCTCGCCGCTGGCCGCCTGCACATACGCGGCGCTGGCATCGGTGTAGCCGCCTGCCTGGGCGTCGCGGCACAAGTCGCCCAGCACGGCGCCCGCTTCCACCGACGCGAGCTGGTCTTTGTCGCCCAACAGGATCAAGGTCGCGCCCGGCGCCAGCGCGTCGAGCAGGGCGGCCATCATTTCCAGGTGCACCATCGAGGCTTCGTCGACGATGAGCACATCGACGTCGAGCGGATTGCCATGGTGGTGCGCAAAGGCGCGCGTGTCCGGCCGCGCGCCGAGGAGACTGTGAAGGGTGCGCGCGGCGCCCATGCGCGCGGTCAGTTCGCGCAGCGGCAGTGCGCCGCCGACCTTGTCGGCCAGTTCGGTGAGGGCCTTGTCGATCGATTGCTTGAGCCGCGCGGCCGCCTTGCCGGTGGGCGCGGCCAGGGCGACGCGCTGGCGTCCGGCGTCCGGCGCCATCGCAAACAGCAGGGCCAGAAGCCGCGCGACGGTGTACGTCTTGCCGGTGCCCGGCCCGCCCGTGATGATCGCGATCGAGCCGCGCAGCGCCACGGCGCAGGCCAGCTTTTGCCAGTCCGGCGGCGCGGCGGACGCGTCGGCGTCGAACAGCAGGTCGAGCCAGATGCGCGCCTGCGCCGTGTCGACACTGCGCACTTCGCGCGCCCGGACACGCACGTTGTGCGCGACCAGCGTTTCGTCGCGCCAGTAGCGGCGCAGGTAGAACCGCTCGCCATCGAGCACCAGGGGCTGGTCGAAATCGAGCTCGCCCACCTGCCACACCTGGTCGCATGCGCCCAACTGCGCGATCCATGCCTTGGTGTTTTTCGGCAGCGGCGCCACTGCCGCTGCCAGCGCGCGCCATTGCTCTTCGCTCCAGCCCATCAGTGCGGCCGGATCGGCTGCCAGTTCGTCGAGCATCAGGCAGCTGTGGCCACGCCCTTCGAGTTCAGACAGCAGCACGCAGGCGAGCATCAGCGGCGCGCTGCCGTGGCCCAGCGTGCCGATGAAGCGGGCAAAGGTGCCCGACAGGCGGCGCAGCTCTCCCGCCTCGGTCAAGACGGCCACTTCCTGCCACAGCAGATCATGCCCGGCCCTCATGCGCCCTCCTCGGCCAGCAAGCGGTCCAGCGCGTCCAGCAGGACCAGGTCCGGGTCGAGCAGGTAGCAGCCATGCGTGCGCGTGTTGGCGATCCCGCGCAGGAACAGGAAGATGGCCCCGCCCAGCTGGCGCGCCGGGTCGTAGGCGTCGCCCAGGCGGCTCTTGAGGAGCCGGTGCAGCGCCAGCATGTAAAGTGCGCCCTGGATGTCGTAGCGGTGCGCGGCCATGCCGGCGGCCATGGCGGTGGTGGAATAGGCGGCGTCGCCGGCGCCCAGCGCATTCGATTTGTAGTCCAGCACCCAGTAGCGCCCTTCATGTTCGAACACCAGGTCGGCAAAGCCCTTGAGCATGCCGTGCAGTTCGCGCTCGGGCAGCGCGCCACGGGGGGTGCCGTCGAGCAGACGCTCGCGGCACAGACGGTCCAGACGCGCGCTGTTCATTTGCGCGCTGGGGAACCAAAATTCCATTTCCGGCAGCAGCGAGACGATCTGCGCCAGCGGCGCGCCCAGCGGCGGCAGCCGCGTCAGCGCGACCGTGCGCAGCCAGGCAATCGCGTCTTCCTGCCGGTGTCCCCAGCCGGCCCGCTCGCAGCGCTGGCCGAGCCGCTGCGCGAACTGCTCGTCGTCGGCGGCAGCGAAGCCTTCCTGCGCCATCCATTCGAGCTGCTCGTGCAAAAAATTGCCGGGTACCGAACCGCGCGGGAAACGATGCCAGGGTGCGTCGTCGCTACGCTGCTGCACCTGCGGCATGGGCAGGGGCGCGTCCTCGTCGAACAGGCTTACTTCGGCCGCGCGCATGGGCGCCGCGCCGCTCTGGCGCGTGAGCGAGGTGAAGGAGCCAACCGTCCAGTTGCGTTCGAAGCTGGCATCAAAGCGCGCCGCTTCCATCAGGGGCGCGCGTTCTTCGGTGCGGGCGAGCACGGTCACGCCCTCGGGCGGCGCCAGTGTCTGCAGGTCGATGGCGGCCAGATCGCCGCGCAGGCGCGCCCAGCGCTCACCCATCTCGGCCGCGCCGATCGGGCTGCCGCCGGTCAGCAGGTAACCCAGGGCCGATTCGTGCAGCTTGTTCTCGCCGCTCTTGCGCGTGCTGATGGCCGCCACGCCCAGCCACAGGAAGTGGCGCGCGCGCGTGAGCGCCACGTAGAGCAAGCGCAAGTCTTCTTCGATGCGGGCGCGGTCGACTGCTTGCAGCGCCTGCTCGGACAATCCCAGGTCGATGCGGCGCACACCGTCGGGGCCGACGAATTCGAAGAAGCTGCGGTTGGTCTTGTCGGTCTTGCGCGCCGTGACGGCAAAGGGCAGGTAGACGAGCGGATACTCGAGGCCCTTGGACTTGTGGACGGTGACGACCTTGACCAGGTCGGCGTCGCTTTCCAGGCGCAGCACGCGCTCGTCGCCGCCCTCCCCCTGGCCGCTGACCTGCTCGCCGAACCAGCGGATCAGGGCTTGCTCGCCATCGAGCTGGGCGCTGGCCGATTGCAGCAGCTCGGCCAGGTGCAGCAGATTGGTCAGGCGCCGCTCGCCGCCGGCGCTGCGCAGCAGCGCGGCCGGCAAGCCCAGTTCATGGATGAAACGGCGCAGCATGGCCAGCACGCCCTGGCGCTGCCACACCACGTGCAGGCTCTTGAGCTGCTCGATGCGCGCTTCCCAGGCCATTTCATCGGACGCGATATGGGCCAGCTCGGCCAGCGTCAATCCCGCGGTGCGGGTGGCGTACGCACTGCGCGCAAGCGCCCCGTCGAGCGGGTTGGCCACCGCGTGCAGCCAGCGCAGGACGTCGACCGCTTCCTCGCTCTCGAGCACCGAATCCTTGTCCGACAGGTAGACGCTGGCCACCTTGCGCAGTTCCAGCGCGCGCCGGATGGCCCCCGCTTCGTGCCGGTTGCGCACAAGGATGGCGATATCGGCAGGCAGCAGGCGGCGGAAGGCCGCGCCATCGCGAAACCCGACCGCAGGGTCGTTGAGCAGCCTGACGATATGCTCGGCGCTGTGGTGGGCAAAAAAACTCAGGTAGTCGTCGGTGCGCAAGTCGTCGCGCTCCGTGCTGCAGATGGCCAGCGCCTGGTAGGGCCCGGCCACGCCCACCAGCTCCTGGCTGCGCCCGCGCGCGTCGACCGCCTCGAACGGCAGCGGATTGACTTGCCCCCTGCGGAAGCGGAACGCGCCGGCGGCGAAACCGGGATGGTCGCCATGTCCCTCAGCGTGCAGGAACAGGCGGTTGACCGCCGCCACCAGCGCCTGGGTCGAGCGGTAGTTGGTGCCCAGCTGGTAGTGCCGCCCTTCGGTGGCGGCGCGCGCCTCCAGGTAGCTGTGGATGTCGGCGCCGCGAAAGCCGTAGATCGATTGCTTCGGGTCGCCGATCAGGAACAGGCCGTGGGCCGGATCGTTGGCCGCCACCCGGTACAGCAGGTTGAAGATGCGGTACTGGTCGGGCGAGGTGTCCTGGAATTCATCGACCATCGCCACCGGGTACTGGTTGACGATGCGCTGGCGCAGGGCCTCGCCGTTGGGCCCTTCGAGCGCGCTTTTCAGGCGCTCGAGCATGTCGGCAAAGCCGAACTGGCGGTTGCGCTGCTTCAGTTCGGCCATGCGGCGCGCAATCGCCGCGGCGGCGTGGCGGTGCAAGGCGTGTTTCACCGGCTCGATTGCCTTGAGCGCCTCCCACAGATCGGACGTGAATCCGAAGCAGGCCGGCACCTCGGCCGAATAGCCCTTGCTGAAGGCGTCGAGGATGCCGTCCGGCGTGAGCCGATGCCAGGCAGTGTCGTTCATGTCCGGCATGAGCATGTCCGGATCGGCCGCCCACGCACGCAGCGCGTCGAACCATTTGACGAGCGACTCGGGCTTGAGTTTGATAGCGCTCAGGCATTTGGGCGCCAGCGCGCGCTGGCCGGCGATCCACTGCGCCATCTGGTCGATCCGTTCGGGCCAGCCCTGCTTGAGCTGCGCCAGCGCGCGCCGTTGTTCGGCGGCGACGCGGCGCACCAGGGTGGACAGGCTTTCATCGGGCACCGCGCCCAGCACCGCCACGCGCCGCACCAGATCGCGCACCCGGTTCTTGAGCACATTCACGTCGCCCCAGCACGCGAGCAGCGTCGCCAGCGCGGCCGCGTCGAGCGGATACACCTGCTGGCGCCAGTAATCGTGGGCGGCGTCCTCGAACAGGGCTTGCTCGTCGCTGACCAATTCCTCGTCGAACAGGCTGCCGCTATCGAAGGCGTGCTCGCGCAGCATGCGCTGGCACCAGGCGTCGATGGTGAAAATCGCCGCTTCGTCCATGGTCTCGGCGGCCATTTGCAGGCGATGGGCGGCCACCCGCCGCTCGCCCTCGCTGGCATAGCCGGCCGCCAGTTGCGCCAGCAGCGCGTCGTCCAGCGCGCGCTCGCCCCGGAAACAGGCCGCCGCGTCGATCAGGCGCTCGCGCACCCGGTTCGACAGCTCGCGCGTGGCCGCCCGGGTAAATGTCATGACCAGGATTTCCGGCGGCGCCAGCGGACGCGCGTAGCCGGCCGCCCCGCCATGGCCGAGCACCAGGCGAAGGTACAGCGCGGCGATGGTCCAGGTCTTGCCGGTGCCGGCGCTGGCCTCGATCAGGCGCGACCCGTGCAAGGGAAAATCGAGGGCGTCGAGCAGTTCGCTCATGGCGCCTCCTCCTGCAGCGGCGCGATGGCGAGCACGCTCTGCTGCTCCAGCCACTCGACCAGGCCGCCATACAGGTCGGCCGCGACGGCGCCAAGCTGGCCATCGGCCGCCAAGGTGGCGAAATCGGGCCACAGGCGCGCCAGGCAGGGGTCGTCGCCCTCCCCTTGCTGCGTGAAACTTCCTTCGTAGACGGCACGCGCGTCGCCGCCCTGCAGCAGGGCCAGCGCGGTTTTGGTCGCCACCGCCAGGGGCTGGTCCAGATTGCGCCGCCACAGCGCCACCAGGACGCCCAGCTGCGCATGCGCTTGGAGCGGCGCCAGCGGCGCCATGGTCACGATGGCGTCGCGCGCCACCAGGTAGCCGGCAACCGGCTGACCGGCCGCGGCACTGGCCAGCTGGCGCAGGTAGGGCAGAATCAGTTTGTCGCCGCGCGGCGCGCCTTTCTTGTCGAGCACCTTGCCCGAGATCTGCATCAGCCAGACGCTCTGGCCGCCGCCGGTGCGCAGCTTGTCGATCCAGTCTTCCAGGACCACGCCGTCGAACGGCAGGTTCAAGGCCAGCTTGGGCGCGGGCGCGGCAAACTGCGCGCTGAGCGTGAGCCACGCGCTGCGTACCGGGACCAGCGCGTCGACCAGCTGGCGTTGCCAGTGCTGGCCAGCCAGACCGATGGGCAGCACGCCTTCGCGCGCCAGCTTGTCGGCGCGCTCGCCGAGCGCGGCGCGCACCTCGGACAGCGCTTCCGGCTCGGCGTCGTCGTCGAGCAGGCTATTCTCGAGGAAGTAGCGTTCGAGCGCGTCAAAGGCGAACGGTTCCTCGTCCTCGCCAAGCGTATCCGGTTCGGCGAAGGTCACCCCCAGGCGAATCCGGAAAAAGTTGCGCGCCGGCTGGCGCAGAAAGCTGGCCAGTTCGCCCAGTTTCAGGCGCGCGCCCGGTTCCAGGTCGAACGGCGCCAGGGGAGCGCCGTCCGGCGCGGCCAGCGCCCCGTGGGCGGCGCGCCACTCGCCGGCATAGGTCAGCAGGCCGCCCGCCTCGAAATAGCGGCGGCTGAACGGCTGCAGCGCGTGCAGCGTGGTCAAGGTATCGAGGTCCAGATCCCAGCCGGCCGCCAGATAGTCGCGCAGCTGCGACACCAGCACCGAGGCCGGCTGCTCGCTGTTGTCGCGCACATTGCGACCGACCCAGCTCACATACAGCTTGTCGCGCGCCGCCAGCACCGCTTCGAGCATCAGGTAGCGGTCATCGTCGCGGCGCGAGCGGTCGCCGGGGCGGGCCATCCCCGCCAGCGCCAGCAGGTCGAAATCGGCCTGGCGGGCGCGGCGTGGGAAGTCGCCATCGTTCATCCCCAGCAGGCAGACCACGCGGAACGGCACCGCGCGCATCGGCATCAGGGTGCAGAAGGTGACCCCGCCGGAGACGAACTGGTGATTCAAGGTCGGTTCATCGATCGCGCCCAGCCACGCTTCGCGCAGCACGGCCAGCGGCACGGCTTCGTCGAAGCCGGCGCTGTCGCAGGTGTCGAGCCAGCCCTGCAGGGCGTCGCCCAGCTGGGCCAGCGTCAGGCGGTCCGGTTCGGCGCCCGCCTCGAAAAAGGCGGCCAGCAGCGCGCGCGCGCGCTGGCCCCATTCGGCCGGGGTGCAAGTCTGCGCCAGACGCTCGCGCCAGTCGAGCAGCGCTTCGATCAGCTGGGCCAGCGAGCCGGCCAGGGCGGCATCGAGGCCGCCCACTTCGGCGTACGGTTCGATCTGCTGGAAGCTGGCGCCGGCCCCGCTGGCGTAGCCAAGCAGCATGCGGCGCACACCGAAAATCCAGGCATTCTGTTCGCCCGCCGAGCCCAGGCCCAGACCGTCGCGGTGGGTCTGGTCCAGTCCCCAGCGCACGCTGGCGCCCTCGATCCAGTGGCCGAGCGTGGCCAGGTCGTCGTCCTGCAGTCCGAAGCGCGCGGCCACGGCCGGCACGTCGAGCAGGTCGCGCACCTCGCTCTGGCGGCAGCGCTGCTGTGGCAGGCGCAGCAGCCATTCGAGCGCCACCAGCAGCGGATTGACGCTGCGGTCCTTGACGTCGCCGATTTCGAACGGAATGAAGCGCGGATCGCTGCGCTTGTGCTGGTCGAACACGGCGTGGATGGCGGCCGAGAAGGTGTCGATGTCGGGCACCATGACCACCACGTCGCGCGGGCGCAGGCCGTCGCCGCGCCCGAACCACGACAGCAGCTGGTCGTGCAGCACTTCCACCTCGCGCTGCACGCTGTGGGCGACATGAAACTCGATCGAGCGGTCGGTCGGCTCGGGCGCAAGGCGCGCGTGTTCGCGCAGCGGCAGCATGTCGCGCACGGCCGCCTGCACCTGTTCGAGCAGGGTCGCTCCCTCGCCCTCGCTGAACAGGTCGATCCGCATCTGTCCCGGCACGCTGGCCGCATTGTCGAATTCGTCGAGCATGCGCACGAAGTCGCGCCCTTGCCGGCCCCAGCTCGCCAGCAGCGGATGGCTGTGGGCATGCAATTCTTCGAGCGGAACGGTGGCCAGGTCGATGCCGCCCTTCTGGCGCTGACGGCGGTAGGCGGCGCGCAGCAGTTCGCGCCCTTCAATGATGTCGCCCCAGTAAAACTGGCACGGATTGGGCACGGCCAGCAACACCTGCGTATGGCGCGCCAGCGCCGCCACCGCCTGCAAGGTCTGGTAGGGCAGCGCCGACATGCCGAACAGGACCACGCGGCGCGGCAGCTGCCCGGCCGGCGCATGCAGGGCGCTCTCGTGGACGAATTGCTGGTGGATGGTGGCGCGCCCGGAATCGCGCTGCTGCGGCGGCAGGCTGTCGTTGACGGCGCGCCAGAGCTGCGCCTGCCAACGCTGGTCGGGCGCCAGCGGCACCGCTTCGCCGCGCGCGCTGCGCAGCACATCGCGCCCCGCGCTCCAGTCTTCCAGCCAGTCGGCGCGGTAGACCTGGTATTGATCGAACAGGTCGGCCAGGCGCTCGGCCAGCTGGAGCCGCCGTTCGGGGTCGCCATCGCCCAGAAAATGGCGCAGCGGCTCGAACACGGGATCGGCCAGCAGTGCCGGCAGCAGGCGCATGAGGCGCCAGGTCAGGGGGGCCTTGTCGTACGGCGCGCGGCTGGGGACCCGCTCGCGCCCCAGCATGCCGCGGTAGGCTTCCCACAGAAAGCGCGCCGGCAGCGCCACCCGGGTGGCCGCGCACACGCCCAGTTCCTGAGCCAGGGCGATTTTCAGCCACTCGGCCACCCCATTCGATTGCACCAGGATGGTCTCCTGCTCCAGCGGGTCGAGCGGATTGGCACGCAGCCAGCCGAAGACGGCAGCGCGCAGCTGCTCCATCTGGTTACCGTGAAGGATGAGCAAACCTGGTGTTACGGAAGAAGGCATGAGGCTCCGGAAAAGTCACGCAACAGCGGCACACAACAGCGGCCCGTGCGCAGCGCCACAGCATACTATTTTTATGGCGCCGGCGGTAGGCCGGCACGGCTCAGGCCTGCGGTACGACGACTTCCTGTTCGATATGTTCGCCCAGCTCGACCAGCAATTCGGCCATGCGCGCCACCAGCGCCGGCGCATCCGACGCATCCTGGCCTTCGCGCATCGACTCGAGCGCTTCGCACAGGTTGGCAAAACCCATGGCACCAATGGCCCGGGCCGACGACTTGAGGCGGTGACCGAGGTCGCCCGCGCGTGCCATGTCGCCCTGCGCCAGCGCCTCCTCGATCTGCCCCATGGTGCGCTGAGCCGATTCGGAGAACAGCAAGGCGTACTTGCGCATCTTGGCCGGATTGCCGCCGAAGGTCGTTGCCAGCATGTCCATGTCGATCAGTTCCCCCTTGGCGGGCGCGGACCCGTCGGCGTGCGGCGGCGGCGGCGGCATGCGCCGTCCGCCGCGCACCGGCCGCAAGGCCATCCACTTGGCGATCACCTCGAACAGGTGGTTCGGCGAGATCGGCTTGGTCACGAATTCGTCCATGCCCGCCTCCATGCAGCGGCGCTGGCTGTCGCGTCCCGCGTTGGCCGTCATGGCGATCACCACCGCACTGCGCAGGCGCACGTCGGAGCGGATCATGCGGGTGGCCTCGAAGCCGTCCATGATGGGCATCTGCACGTCCATCAGCACGCAGTCGAAGCGGTGCTGCAGCATCAGGTCGATCGCTTCCTTGCCATTGCCGGCCACAACGACGGTGGCATTGACGTGTTCGAGCAGTTCCTGACCCACCTGGCGGCTAAAGAGATTGTCCTCGACCAGCAGCAGATAGGCGCCGTGCAGGCGGTCCAGCACATGCTGCGGTACCTCGTCGCGGTCGGGACGCAGGAAGCTGAGCGCAGGACCGAGGCGCGCGGTGAACCAGAACGTGCTGCCCTGCGCCGGACTGCTCTCGACCCCGACCGTGCCGCCCATCAGTTCGGCCAGCTGCTTGCTGATCGCCAGACCCAGACCGGTCCCGCCGAACTTGCGCGTGGTCGACGGGTCGGCCTGCTGGAACGACTTGAACAGGTCGGCGATCTCGCTCTCGCTCATGCCGATGCCGTGATCCTGCACTTCGAAGCGCACCAGGATGCCGCTGTCGTCTTCTTCAAGCACGCGCACGCCGATGCGCACCTCGCCATTGGCCGAAAACTTGATCGCGTTGCTGGTAAAGTTGAGCAGCACCTGCTCGAGCCGCAGGGCGTCGCCGCGCAGCTGGTGCGCCAGGCCGGCTTCGATGTCGATGGCCAGCGTCAGCTTCTTGGCGGCGGCCGCGTCGCCCAGCTGGTTGGCGATATTTTGCATCAGCGTGGCCAGTCCGAAGTCCAGCACTTCCAGTTCCAGCTTGCCCGCTTCGATCTTGGAGAAATCGAGGATATCGTTGATGATGCCCAGCAGGTGCTGGCTGGCGTGCTGGATTTTTTCTAGGTAGTCGCGCTGGCGCGGATCGGCCACCGACTTGAGCGCCAGGTGCGACATGCCGATGATGCTGTTCATGGGCGTACGGATTTCGTGGCTCATGTTCGACAAAAAATTGCTTTTGGCCTGGTTGGCGGCATCGGCCTGGGCCTTGAGGCGGTGCAGCTCCGTGACGTCGGTCGACAGGCCGATCACCGCATGCACCACGCCCTTGTGCACGATCGGCACCTTGACCGTCCACAGCTGGCGCAGGTCGCCATCGTTCTGGGTAAATTCCACCAGCTGGCCGGTCTGCCGCTCGCCGTGGGTGAAGATATGCCGGTCCTGCTCCCAGTGGAAGTCGGCGCGGGCGGCCGTCATCACGTCGCGATCGAGCTTGCCGATAATGTCGCCAGCTGCCATGCCCATGGCCTGGGCCGTGCGCGCATTGACATACAGGTAGCGCCGCTCGCGGTCCTTCATGTAGACATGGGCGTCGACGCTGTTGAGCACAGCATCGAGCAGCACGCGCTGGTCGAGCGCCCCGCGGCGCGAGCCGAACAGGGTCATGAAAAACGCCGACAGCAGCAGCATGCCGGAAAAACCGGTCAGCCCGGCGACCGCGGGAAACACATGATCGAGGCCGGAATGAAAACTCTCCCTGGGCGCGCGAAAACGGGCTTTCCACAGGCTGCCATTGAAGTCCACCGGCAGCACCGTTTCGAACATGGCCGCGTCATGGTCGGCGCCGGCGCGACGGTCGGGCAACTGCGCCAGCAAGCCGTCGGCGGGGGCGATGACGGCGCTGTGCTGACCGCCGGTGCCGGCGTCGCCGTACACCGTCACCTCGGCATCGTCCCAGTCGACTTCGTCCAGCGCGGCCTGGACCAGGGCAGTGACGGAAAACCCGACCCCGACCGCGCCCAGATAGGCGGCGCGCCGTTCTTCCACGCTGCCCAGCGGGGCCCCGGTGCGGTACACCGGCAGGCGCATCCCGAGCGCCGGATGCTCGCGCTGGAAGTGGGCCGTGAGGGGCAGGCCCGACGACACCAGTTGGCCGCTGTCGCGCGCCAGCGCAAGCAGGCGCGCGCGCTCGGAGTCGGCGGCCAGGTCCAGACCGTGGCGCTCGCGCAGCGGCGCCATGGGTTCCAGGTAAGTGAGCACCGTGTAGGCGTCGCGCCGGCCGGCCGGCATGATCGCGAAGTCGGGATAGCCGCCCGGTTCCAGGCTGCGGTCGGCGCGCACCGCCGCCTCGAAGGCGTCGCGTTCGCGCTCGGGCACATAGGCGGCGAAGCTGATCGCTTCCACGGCGGGAAAGTGGGCAGCGCTGTCGAGCGACGTGACATAGCGGTGGAACTGCGCCCGCGTGGGCAGCGTTTCGCTGCTGCCGAACAGGGCGACCGTGGCGCGCAGCAGATCGGTATACGACTTGATGTGGGCATTGAGGCTGTTCTGGGCGCTGCGGGCGGAGGCGTCGAAGCGGCGCACCGCTTCGCGCTCGACCACGCGCGCCGCGCCCGCGTACAGCGTCACCCCCACCGCCAGCGACAGGCACACGCCGACGCAAAACAGCAGCACGCGCCACCAGCCTGGCATGCCGTGTACCGCCCTGTTCATCGACTGCGTGATTGCGTGCGTCATCGTCCGTTTTTCGCTTGCCCTGGAGCCTCACGTGCCAGAGTACTTTGCGAGACCAAAAGTTGCAATTATAAAATCATGCGTGCGGCATGGGCGGGTCAGCAATAGTGCTAGGATAACCGCCACCGGCAAGCCGTGCCGGCAATGACCCCGGCGTGACCCGCTTTTTTCATGATTAAAATGGCAACAACGCCCGACGCTGCGGCGCCCGATCCCTATCGCTGGCTCGAAGCCATCGATGGCGATACCGCCCTCGCCTGGGTGCGCGAGCGCAACGCCACCTCCCTCGCCACGCTCGAGGCCAGCAGCCACTATCCGGCGCTGCATGCGCGCCTGTCCGCCATTTTCAATGCGCGCGCGCGGATACCGTTCGTCACGGGCCACGATGGGCTGTATTACAACTTCTGGCGCGACGCCACCCATGAGCGGGGGCTGTGGCGGCGCACCACGCCGCAGCAGTTCGCCCTGCCCGAGCCGCAATGGCAAAGCGTCCTCGATCTGGACCGCCTGGCACTGGAAGAGCAGGAAAACTGGGTCTGGGCCGGCGCCCGCTTCCTGCCGCCGGCCGGCCGGCGCTGCCTGCTGTCGCTCTCGCGCGGCGGCGGCGACGCGGTGGTGGTGCGAGAATTCGACCTCGACGCCCTGGCCTTTGTCGCCGATGGCTTCATGCTGCCCGAAGCGAAGGGCAGCGCCAGCTGGATCGACCAGGACACGCTGCTGGTGGCCACCGATGCCGGTCCCGGTTCGATGACGGCGTCCGGCTATCCGCGCACGGTGCGCCAGTGGCGGCGCGGCACCCCACTGGCCGAGGCCAGCCTGGTGTTCGAGGCGCGCGTGGACGACCTGAATGCGTCCGGCTGGTGCGCGATCACCCGCAGCGCGCGCTGGCAATTCGTCGAACGCCAGATCACTTTCTACACCAGCGAACTGTTTTTGCGCGAAGGCGACCTGCTGCGCCGCGTCGACAAGCCGGACGACGCCAGCGCCTGGAGCGCGGGCGAGCATTTGCTGATCGAACTGCGCTCGGACTGGACGTGCGGCGCGCGCACCTGGCCCCAGGGGGCGCTCCTGGCCATCGGCCTGGCCAGCTTCATGGCCGGCGCGCGCGACTTTGCCATGCTGTTCGAACCCGGCCCGGCGCGCTCGCTCGACAGCGTGATCGCCACCCGCGACGCCCTGCTGCTGACGGAACTGGACAACGTGAGCAACCGGCTGGTCGAGCAGCGCCTGGTCGACGGCGTGTGGCAGCGCCGCCGCGTGGCCTCGCCCGGCTTCGGCTCGTTCGAAGTGGCGGCCGAGGAACGCGACCAGTCGGCGCACTATTTTTTGACCGTCAACGATTTTCTGACGCCGACCACGCTGTACCTGGCCAACGCAGGCAGCGATGCGCGCCGCGCGCTCAAGTCGATGCCGGCCTGGTTCGATGCCGCGCGCTGCCAGGTGCGCCAGTACCAGGCCCAGTCGCGCGACGGCACCGCCATTCCGTATTTTGTGGTCATGCCGATCGATGCGCGCACCGACGGCAGCAATCCGGCCGTGCTGTACGGGTATGGCGGCTTCGAAATTTCGCTCAAACCGAGCTACAGCGCCGTCACCGGCGCGGCCTGGCTGGAACAGGGCGGCATCCACGTGGTGGCCAATATCCGCGGCGGCGGCGAATTCGGTCCGCGCTGGCACCAGGCGGCGCTGCGCGAACAGCGCCAGAATGCCTTCGATGATTTTATCGCCGTGGCAGAAGACCTGATCGCGCGCAAGCTGAGCAGCCCGCGCCACCTGGGCATCATGGGCGGCAGCAATGGCGGCCTGCTGGTGGGGGCCGTCATGACCCAGCGCCCCGAGCTGTTCCAGGCCGTGGTGTGCCAGGTGCCGCTGCTGGACATGCGCCGCTATCACCAGTTGCTGGCCGGCGCCTCCTGGATGGGCGAATATGGCGATCCGGACGCGCCCCACGACTGGGCTTACCTCGGGCGCTATTCGCCCTACCACCAGGTGCGCGCCGGGCAGCGCTACCCGCGTGCCTTGTTGACCACCTCGACCCGCGACGACCGCGTCCATCCCGGCCACGCGCGCAAGATGGCGGCCAAGATGCTGGACCAGGGGCATGACGTCCTGTATTGGGAAAATCTCGATGGCGGGCACGCCGGCGCAGCCAACAACGCGCAGCAGGCGCGCATGTGGGCACTGACCTACAGCTTCCTGCTCGAGACGCTGCGCTAGGGGCTGCGTGTGCGCGCCGGCATGCGCGGCGTGCGGTTTGGCGTTCGATCTTGCGTTCGATCGTGCGTCCGATCGTGCGTCAACACTAGCTAGCATATCTGCCAGTAGGCCGGCGTCGCGTGCGGCCCTGTAATGACAGGCACCGCCCACCCACCGCCCGGGAGCACGCCATGTTCAAGCTCGCCCCACTGCCACCCCACCACGCCGCCGCCGCGGCGCAGCACGTCTACTGGTGTCCCGCCATCGCCAAGGGCTGCGACGCCATCGCCGCCCTGCTCACGCCGATTGACACATTGTCGCTACAGCTGGCCGAACTGCCCGCGAGTGCCGCGCTCACCCGTCCCGTGCTGGGGCAGTACCTGTGCCTGATCCGCACCGCGGCCGCGCGCTGGCAGATGCACACCCGCCCGGCTCTGGCCAAGGCGCTGGCGGAACTGGCGCTGGCAGGCCACACACTGACGCTGTGGCGCGCCAGTCTGCACACGGCGCAGCAGGCCGGGGGGCGCCTGGCCGACGCCATTCCCCGCCATCTGGCCGCGGCCGACGCCCTCCTCGGCCCCCTGGCGACCGACCTGGCCGGCTTTCTGGCCCGGCTTGCGCGCGCCGCCGGCGAACTGGAAGCCGATCGCGCGCTCTTGACCGAGCAAGTGCAGGCCGACACGCTGCACGCCTTCCTGCTGTCGCAACAAGGTCCTGCGCGGCTGGCGGGCCTGGCGGGGCCGGATCTGCGCCTGGCCGAACCGGCCGAACAGGCCACCGCCCAGGCCGAAGCCGACTACTTGCATGCCCTGCTGCCGTCGCTGGCGCGCTACCCGGCGCTGCTGGGCGAGGCCGGCCAGGCGATCGCTGTCCTGCAAAACGGCGTCGAGCGCGTCGCACCGGCGCTGGCCGGGCTGGGGCGATCTCGCCTGGCCGGCCAGGCCCGCAGCCGGCTGGACGCGGCCCTGCCGCACTGGCAGGCGGCCAGTGCAACCCTCCTCAGGATACCAGGCGCGCCTCGAACATGACCGCGTGCGTGGCCGGCACATCCACATACAGCGCCACGGCCCGCTCCACCCCGATCTGCAGTGGCGCGCCGAAGCGGCGCGTGACAACGCCGGCGCGGCGCAGCAGACGCTCAATGGCGGTGGTGGTGACCGTCACATACTCGTCGATGCCGGCGTGGTAGCCATGGCTGATGATCTCGGCGATCGATTCCATCGTGATTTCCGAAAAGCCGAACTGGGTATGCCCATCGGTCTCGATGGCAAAGCGGCTCAACTCCCAGATGCGCGCATGCTCGGGCGCGGCCTGGCCGTGCAGCAGCTGGGCGAAGGAATCCTTGAGCATGTAAGGCCCTTCGGTGGGCAGCAGGCGCCAGCAGCCGCGCAAGGTCCCGTCCCCCGGCTCGCGGATCATCATGTAGAGCGGCTCGAGCGCATCGTAGCCATCGATCTCCATCCCGCTCATGACGGGCACTTCCCACCCCAGCCTGTCCTTGAACACCTTGGCTCTCAGCTTGTGCATTTCCCACAGATCGCGCGACTTGAAATCGCGCCGTGCAGCGATTCGAATGTGCAGTGCCATCTAATACCTCGCTTGGTTATGTTATGCGACCCGCATAAAGAATCATGCAGAACGCATAAAAACATAACTAGCAGAGTTGCTAGGTGGCCCGCCGCGGCCCTCGGTGGAATACTGCAGTTTTGTTCGAGAGGAAATATATGGCGCAAGATGACGACTTCAAGTACCAGGCAGCAGCGGGCGAGCGCGGCGCGGCACCGGCCGAGGCATCCATTGCGGTCACCAGCCCGCACGCCGAGCTCAAGAAATTTCGAATCAGCAAGCGGGAAAGCCAGGAAAAGTTCTGGGGACGCTTTGGCGTGACCCAGTCCAGCGGCAGCCGCTTCGAGACCGGTCTTGGCATCCCGCCACCGGTTGCCATCCTGGTCAAGCTGTACGTGAAAGGTCGGCTTAGCGATGGTGATCTTCCGGGGTAATGATGCCCATGCTGATGGCCTTGACCAAGGCCTGCTGGCGCGTGTTGACATTGAATTTTTGCCGGATGTTCCCGATGTGAAAATTCACGGTCGCCTCCGAGCACGCCGTGATGCGGGAAATCTCCCATGACGATTTCCCCACCATCACCCAGTTGAGCACCTCGAGCTCGCGCCGGGTCAGGCGCGGCGGTGCTTCGCCGTCCTGGGGCTGGCCGATGTAGCGCAGCGATGATTCGAAGGCATAGTCGCGAATGAGCGACAGCGATGGCATGAGGTGGGCGATGGTGTCGTCGAAATCGGCGCAGGGATTGGCGTCGGAGGCGAAGCTGACCACCCCGAACTCCCCGCTCGGACCATGGATCGGAAACGTGATCCCGGAACGGATGCCGTGGCCGCACGCTTCCTCGTACAACGCGCGCTGGGCCGGCTCGCTGAACGTGTCCGGCTCCCACACGATGGGCAGCGCACTGGTGAGACAATGCGAGACCGTGGGATCGACGTAATGTAACTTGTCGGCATCGTAGCGTGCGCGCCACGTTTCCGAATAATTACTGTGCAAAAACGCCGTTTCCAGCTTGGCCGTGCGCGAACCGACCGCGCCATACAGGACCTGATCGAACCCCTGACTGCGGGCGAGCTGGAACAACGCCGCCCGCCAGCCGTGCTCCGTGTCGCTCTTCAAGAGCGATAACAGCTGACTCTGTTCGACCATCCGCTTCCCCTGTTTATTGCTTGGCTTTATTGAACGCTGCCGGTTCGACATCAATCCTATTGCCTATTTAACTAAACTTCAACCAATTAACACCAAAAGTAACAGCGCCATCTCACCAAACCGGGTGAAACTGAACAATATTGACGTCACTTTCCTTTGGGCATGCCATTTGTCTCCTAAAAGTAACGCAATTGTAAAACCGTTGTGTAAAGACAACCAGCTTTCATTTCACTTATTGTGCGTCAGAGAAACTCAATTTCGTTTAGTCTCAGGAGAATTTCGCTGCGCAATGCTTGCTCAATTGTTAAAATGGACGGGCGTACAGCACTTGAACTTACTGATCAGGGCATGATCCGACGTGCTAATCCCGAAAGTACTGCTGGTAAATGACGATCCTGCGAGCCTGTTTGCGCTCGAAAGCTTGCTGCTGTCCGCGCCGGCGCAACGCGATTTCGAGCTGATCACGGCCGGTTCCGGCAGCGAAGCGCTGCGTCAGGTGCTCAAACACGAATTTGCCGTCATCCTGCTTGATGTGAACATGCCGGGCATGGACGGATTTGAAACGGCCGAGGCCATCCACTCCCATCCCCGCTCCAGTTCCGTCCCCATCATCTTCATCACGGCCCACTACGCCGACGAAATCCACCGCATCGAGGCTTACCAGAAAGGCGCGGCCGACTACCTGTTCACCCCGGTGATTGCCAGCGTGCTTCAGACCAAGGTCGCCGTGTTTGTCGACCTGACCCGCAAGAACCTGGAGCTGCAGGCCAAGACCGACGAGCTGTCGCGCCTGAACCAGGATTTGCGCGTGCAGCGCCTGCAAGACCTCGAACGGATCAACCAGGAACTGGAACTCGAAGTGGCCGAGCGCAAGGTGGCCGAGGAGCGCGCCAATGCCCTGTCGATCCGCGACCCGCTCACGGGCCTGGTCAACCGGCGCTCGCTGATCGCCCAGCTCGAGCACGCGGTGGCCTCGGCCGACCGCAGCAAGAACGAATTCGCCCTCTTGTTCCTCGACCTGGACAAGTTCAAGCACATCAACGACACGCTGGGCCACGAAGTGGGCGACGAACTGCTGCGCCAGGTGGCCGCGCGGCTGCTGGCGGCGGTGCGCGTGTCGGACGTGGTCGCGCGCCTGGGCGGCGACGAATTCGTGGTCCTGCTCGAAGGCGCAGGCGCCAGCGCCAACGCGGCGCGGGTGGCGCGCAAAATCGCGCTGGCCCATGGCAAACCGTTCGACATCGGACAGCACCGCGTGCACACCTCCGCCAGCGTGGGAATCGGGCTGTATCCGCAAGATGCACGCGATGCCGCCCAGCTCATGAAGAACGCCGACACCGCCATGTACCACGCCAAGCAGAACCGGCGCGGCAGCGTCGAATTTTTCCGCGAGGAGCTCAATGCCCGCGAGCGCGAGCGCGCGCGCTGGGTGGCCGAGCTGCAGCAGGCGCTGGTCAACGACGAACTCGCGCTGCTGTATCAGGCGCGCGCCTGCCTGCCCGAGCGCAGCATCTGCGGCATCGAAGCGCTGCTGCACTGGCGCCACCCGGTGCACGGCATGATCGGGGCCGGCGAATTCTTACCTGGCTTGAACGACCGCGCCCTGCTCGAGGAGGTGGCGCGCTGGTCGATTGGCGCCGCTTGCCGCCAGGCCGCCGAATGGCGCGCCTGCGCGCCCGCGCTGCCGCAACTGCCCGTGGCGGTCGACCTGCCGGCCCTGAGCCTGACCCCCGAGCTGGCCGCCGGCATCCTGGCGCAGGTGCGCAAGTGCAAACTGCCGCATGGGTGGCTCGAGCTCGACATCGGCGAGCATCTCCTGGTGGGCAGCAGCGACGCCGCCCCGGTGCTGCACGAACTCAAGTCGGCCGGCGTCAGGCTGGCGGTGGACGACTTCGGCAGCACCGGCGCGTCGCTGGCGACGCTGCGCGCGCTGGCCATGGACGTGCTCAAGATCGACAGCGCCTTTGTGCGCGACCTTGCCAGCCCGAGCGGCACCGACATGGCCGCCGCCATCATTCATCTGGGGCGTGCCCTGGGCATGCGCGTGCTGGCCAAGGGCGTCACGCGCGACGATCAGCTCACCATCCTGCATTCCCTCGGCTGCGACCAGTATCAGGGCGATCTGGTCAGCCCCCCGCTGCAGGCAGGCGCCGTGCTGGCCCTGCTCAAAGCCCAGTACACCGATGCCATAACGAGCCAGGCACAGAAAAAGCCTGCCCACCAAAACAATCCCAAACCTGGAGGACCACGTCGATGAACAACATGACTGAAATTGCCGACGAATTAGACGCAAAGCTGCTGCTCAATACCCTGATGGCGCTCAAGAAGGGCGACTTCACGGCGCGCATGCCCTCGGACCTGACCGGCATCTCGGGCAAGATCGCCGACACCCTCAACGACATCATCGAGACCAAGGAAAAGATGGTGCACGCCGTCACCGACGTCTCGCGCGTGGTGGGCCGCGAAGGCCGCCTGACACAGCGCGCCTCGGTGCCGAACGTGGTGGGCGGCTGGGCCACCATCATCAGCTCGGTCAATACCCTGATCGACGATCTGGTGCGCCCCACCACCGAAATGGCCCGGGTGATCGGCGCCGTGGCCAAGGGCGACCTGTCGCAGACCATGGCGCTGGAAGTGGACGGCCACCCGCTCAAAGGCCAGTACCTGCGCGCGGCCACCACCGCCAACACGATGGTCGAACAGCTTTCCTCGTTCTCGTCGGAAGTCACGCGCGTGGCGCGCGAAGTCGGTACCGAGGGCAAACTTGGCGGCCAGGCCCAGGTGAAAGGCGTGGCCGGCACCTGGAAGGACTTGACCGACTCGGTCAACTCGATGGCGGGTAACCTGACGTCGCAGGTGCGCAATATCGCCGAGGTGACCACCGCGGTGGCCAACGGCGACTTGTCCAAGAAGATCACGGTCGACGTGCGCGGCGAGATCCTGCAGCTGAAAGACACCATCAACGTGATGGTGGACCAGCTGCGCTCGTTCGCATCGGAAGTCACGCGCGTGGCGCGCGAGGTCGGTACCGAAGGCAAACTGGGCGGCCAGGCCTACGTGCCGGGCGTGGGCGGCACCTGGAAAGACTTGACCGACAACGTGAACTTCATGGCGTCCAACCTCACGGGCCAGGTGCGTAACATCGCCGCGGTGACCACCGCGGTGGCCAACGGCGACCTGTCCAAAAAGATTACGGTGGACGTGAAGGGCGAGATCCTCGAACTGAAAAACACGATCAACGTGATGGTGGACCAATTGTCCTCCTTCGCATCCGAAGTGACGCGGGTGGCGCGCGAGGTGGGCACCGAAGGCAAGCTGGGCGGCCAGGCGCAGGTGAAGGGCGTGGCCGGTACCTGGAAGGACTTGACCGACTCGGTCAACTCGATGGCGGGTAACTTGACGGGCCAGGTGCGCAACATCGCCGACGTGACCACCGCCGTGGCCAACGGCGACTTGTCCAAAAAGATCACGGTGGACGTCAAAGGCGAGATTCTCGAACTGAAGAACACCATCAACGTGATGGTGGACCAATTGAACTCGTTCGCATCGGAAGTCACGCGCGTGGCGCGCGAAGTGGGTACCGAAGGCAAGCTGGGCGGCCAGGCCAATGTGCCCGGCGTGGCCGGCACCTGGAAGGACTTGACCGACGGCGTGAACTCGATGGCGGGTAACCTCACGGGCCAGGTGCGTAACATCGCCGACGTGACGACAGCGGTGGCCAACGGCGACCTGTCGAAAAAGATCACGGTGGACGTCAAGGGCGAGATTCTCGAGCTGAAAAACACCATCAACGTGATGGTGGACCAATTGTCTTCGTTCGCGTCGGAAGTGACGCGGGTGGCGCGCGAAGTGGGCACCGAAGGCAAGCTGGGCGGCCAGGCCTACGTGCCCGGCGTGGGCGGCACCTGGAAGGACTTGACCGACAACGTCAACTTCATGGCATCGAACTTGACGGGCCAGGTGCGTAACATCGCGGCGGTGACCACCGCCGTGGCGCGCGGCGACCTGTCCAAGAAGATCACGGTGGACGTCAAAGGCGAGATTCTGGAACTGAAGGACACCATCAACGTGATGGTGGACCAATTGTCTTCGTTCGCCTCCGAAGTGACGCGGGTGGCGCGCGAAGTGGGTACCGAGGGCAAACTGGGCGGCCAGGCCAACGTGTCCGGCGTGGCCGGTACATGGAAAGACTTGACCGAGAACGTCAACCAGCTGGCGGCCAACCTGACCAACCAGGTGCGCGCGATTGCCGAAGTGGCGACCGCCGTGACGCGCGGCGACTTGTCGCGCTCGATTCAGGTGGAAGCGCGCGGCGAGGTGTCCTACCTGAAGGACAACATCAACGAGATGATCCGCAACCTGAAAGAGACGACCCAAAAGAACGCGCAGCAGGATTGGCTCAAGACCAACCTGGCGCGCTTCACCCGTCTGCTGCAGGGCCAGCGCGACTTGCAGGCCGTGACCAAGCTGATTCTGTCGGAGCTGGCGCCGCTGGTGTCTGCCCACCACGGCGTGTTCTACATGATGGACTCGCAGGAGATGGATGCGCGCCTGCGCATGATCGCCTCCTACGGCTACCGGTCCAGCCGCAAGCTGGCCACCTCCTTCCTGCCGGGCGAAGGCCTGGTCGGACAGTGCGCGCTTGAAAAGGTGCGGATCTGGCTGACCGACGTGCCGCGCGATTACATCGTCGTCTCGTCCGGCCTGGGCGCGGCGCCGCCGACCAATATCGTGGTGCTGCCGATCCTGTTCGAGCAGCAGGTCAAGGCGGTGATCGAGATCGCCTCGCTCGACCGCTTCACCGAAACCCACCTGTCCTTCCTCGACCAGCTGATGGAATCGATCGGCGTAGTGCTCAACACGATCGAGGCGAACAGCCGTACCGAGTCGCTGCTGACCCAGTCGCAGTCGCTGGCGCAGGAACTGCAGCAAACCAACCAGGAGCTGGCCGAAAAGGCGCGCCTGCTGTCCGAGCAAAACATCGAAGTGGAACGCAAGAACCGCGAAGTGGAACAGGCCAAACTGGCGCTGGAAGAAAAGGCCACCCAGCTGGCCCTGTCGTCCAAGTACAAGTCCGAGTTCCTGGCCAATATGTCGCACGAACTGCGTACGCCTTTGAACTCGCTGCTGATCCTGGCGCAGCAGCTCTCCGACAACCCGGAAGGCAACCTGTCGGGCAAGCAGGTCGAATTCGCGAAGACCATTCACGGCTCCGGCTCCGACCTGCTCACGCTGATTAACGACATCCTGGACCTGTCCAAGATCGAATCGGGTACCGTCACGCTGGACGTGTCCGAGTACCGCTTCTCGAATCTGCGCAACTACGTCGACCGCACCTTCCGTCACATGGCCGAAGCCAAGCACCTGGGCTTTACGGTGGAACTGGCCGACGCCCTGCCGACCGCGCTCATGACCGACACCACGCGGTTGCAGCAAGTGCTCAAGAACCTGCTCTCGAACGCCTTCAAGTTCACCAGCCACGGCCAGGTCGCGCTGCAGATTTCGCTGGTCACCAGCGGCTGGACGTCGGACCACCCGAACCTGGTGCATGCCGACGCCGTGCTGGCCTTCTCGGTCAAGGATACGGGGGTGGGCATCGCCGCCGACAAGCTGCAGCTGATCTTCGAAGCGTTCCAGCAGGCCGACGGCTCCACCGCCCGCAAGTACGGCGGCACGGGTCTCGGCCTGTCGATTTCGCGCGAACTGGCGCGGCTGCTGGGCGGCGAGATCCGGGTCGAATCGGTCGTCAACGTCGGCTCCACCTTCACCCTGTTCCTGCCATATAACCGGGCCGGCTTCATCAACTACGACCAGGCCCGCCAGCCGCAGCCAGCGCGTCTGGCGCCGCCACCGCAAGTGGTGTACAGCCCCGGTTCGCAGCTGGTGCAGGACGTGGCCGTGATCGAAGCCGACGCCAGCGTGGCGCAACTGGTCGAGTATTCTTCCGTGCTGGACGACCGCGGCCTGGTGGCCCCGGGCGACCCGTCGGTGCTGATCATCGAAGACGACGAGCGCTTCGCCCGCGAAGTGGTGGAATTCGCGCGTGAAAAGAACTTCAAGGCGATCGTCACCAACAAGGGCGATTCGGCGCTGTCGCTGGCACGCGACTACCTGCCGTCGGCCATCATCCTCGACATCGACCTGCCCGACATCGACGGCTTCACGGTGCTCGACCGACTCAAACGCGATCCGAGCACGCGCCATATTCCCGTGCATGTGATGTCCAACCTGCGCGAACGGGAGCGGGCGCTGCGCCAGGGCGCCATCTCGTACATCAACAAGCCGGTCGGACGCGACGCGCTGCAGGAGGAATTCACCCGGATCCAGAAATTCCTGTTGGGCGGCAAACGCAGCCTGCTGGTGGTCGATGACGAGAAAATGCAGCGCGACTCGATCGTCGCCCTGATCGGCGACGCCGACCTGCGCATTGTCGCCGTCGACACCGGCCAGGCGGCGCTGGACGCGCTCAAGTCCGGACACTTCGACTGCATGGTGCTGGACCTGACGCTGCCCGACATCGGCGGCTTCGACCTGCTCGACCTGATCGGCAAGGATGCCAGCCTGCGCGATCTGCCGATCGTGATCTACACCGCCAAGGACCTGTCGCGCAAGGAAGTGACCAAGCTCAAGCGCTATGCCAAATCGATCGTCATCAAGGATGCGCGCTCGCCCGAGCGACTGCTGGACGAAACGGCGCTGTTCCTGCACCGTTCGCACGCTTCGCTCCCGGAACTGCAGCGCCGCATGCTCGAGGAAATCCACGCCGCCGACGGCGGGCTGGCCGGGCGCAAGGTACTGATCGTCGACGATGACCTGCGCAACATCTTCGCCCTGTCCTCGCTGCTCGAGCGCCAGCAAATGCAGGTCTCGTTCGCCGAGAACGGGCGCGACGGCATCGAAGTGCTGGAAAAGGATCCGACCATCGAGATCGTCCTGATGGACATCATGATGCCGGAGATGGACGGCTACGACACCATGCGCGCGATCCGGCGCATCCCCAAGTTCAAGTCGCTGCCGATCATCACCCTGACCGCCAAGGCCATGAAGGGCGACCGCGACAAGTGCATCGCCGCCGGCGCCTCGGACTACATCACCAAGCCGGTGGACGTGGCCCAGCTGCTGTCGCTCATGCGGGTCTGGCTGCATTGAACCGCCTGGCGCACGGCGACGACGCGCTCGCCACCGAAGAGCTCGAGACCGATCTGCTGCTCGAAGCGCTGTATCAGCGTTTCGGCTATGACTTTCGGGCCTACGAACGGGTGGCGCTCAAGCGCAAGCTGCACGCCCTGATGGGGATGCGCCAGCTGGCCACCGTCTCGCAGCTGCAGGACCGCATGCTGCACGACGCGGTCACGGGTGCGGCCGTCCTGCGCGCGCTGAGCGTGCAGCCGGGCGTCCTGTTCGACGACCCGGAGCAGGCGCGCAGCCTGCGCAGCGTGCTTGGCGCCAGCCTGCGCGCCTCCGCCGCGCCGCGCATCTGGATCGCAGAATGCGCCGGCGTGGCCGAAGCATGGTCGCTGGCGATCCTCCTGGCCGACGAAGAGCTGCACGCGCGCACCGAGATTTTCGCCACGGTCGCCAACGAAGAACTGCTGGCCGGCGTCGCCGACGCCAGCATCGACGTCGACTGCCTGCCCGCCTACCAGGAAAACTACCTGAAAAGCGGGGGGGCAGCCACGCTGGCCGATCTATTCGACATCCAGGGCAAGCGCGCCGTGCTGCAAGCGCCGCTGCGCAACCGCATCACCTGGGCGCAATACAACCTGGTGACGGACGCCTCCTTCAACGAATTCCAGCTGATCGTCTGCCGCCAGGCGCTGGCCGACTTCGGCCCGCTGCTGCGCCAGCGCACGCTCAAACTCTTTTACGACAGCCTGAGCCTGTTCGGCGTACTGGGACTGGAGCGCGAGCTCGACGACAGCGACACCCTGCGCAGCGCCTACCAGCGCCTGCCCGCCCACCGCCCCTGGTACAAACGCATCGCCTGACCACAGCAACACCGGGGTCAGACCCCACTCAACATTTTTAACAATTCAAGCCCCCCTACCGCCACCACATTTCCCCACCCCACAAACGGGGTCAGACCTCCATATTGGAACCTTTTTAGCGTGCAACTTTCCCCCTATGGCGACGCGCCATTTTCAAAAAATTTCAAATGTGAGGTCTGACCCCGACATTGGAATGTTCCAGAATTGAGGTCTGACCCCGGTTAAGATTTTTAACAATTGGGTCTGGGGAAGGTGGGGTTATTTGGCGGCGGCGGAGGGACGGTCGGCGATGCGGTCGCGCCAGGATTGCAGGTTGGCCAGGCCGACCGCGCCGGGCTTGAACTTGAGCAGGCCGCGCGCAAATTCGAGGGCGCAGAAGGCGGTGATGTCGGCGACCGTGAAGCGATCGCCCGCGATGTAGGGATGCTTGCCCAGCTCGGCGTCGAACCAGCGTGCGTCGGCAATCATCTTTTCGCCCTGTGCGGCGCCGAAATCGGGGAATTGCGGCTGCTCGAGCACCGCCAGCGCGGGATGCGTGTGCCGCGCGCAGTTGGCAATGCTGAGCAGCAGGTGCATTTCGGCGCGCCGGTCCGCCATTTCGATGAAGGCTTGCTCGTCATACCCCACGCCCATCAGGTTCGGCTCCGGCTGCAGCCCTTCCAGATACGTGCAGATCGCGCGCGATTCGGCCAGTACGCGCCCGTCGTCGAGCTCGAGCGCCGGGGTCCGCGCCAAGGGATTTTTGGCGCGGAAGGTCTCGCTTTTCTGCTCGCCGGCCGTCAGGTTCACCATCACGCTCTCAATGCCGGTGATGCCCTTTTCGGCGATGAACATGGCCACCCGCCGCGGATTCGGTGCGTAACTGCTCATGTATAGCTTCATGCTTGTCTCCTGTTGAAGATTGGCCTAGTTGGCTGTCGATTGTCCGGTCTCGAGCATGCCCCTGACCCGCTCGGCGAATGTGGCGGCGTCCTTCTCGGATGCCTTTTCCAGGTCGCGTTCCGAGGCGGGCATGAGTATCCCTTTCTGCACCGCGGCCCGGGCGCCGATGGCAGCGACCCAGCGCTTGAGGTGCGGCAGGTCGTCCAGCGCAACCCCCGACCACTTGTGCGTGCGCACCCACGCCCAGTTGGCGATGTCGGCAATCGAATAGTCGCCCGCTAAAAACTCATGCTCGGCCAGGCGCGTGTCGAGCACCCGGAACAGGCGCCGGCTCTCGCCCTGGTAGCGGTCGATGGCGCTCTGGATCTTTTCGGGAAAATAGCGGTAGAACACATTGGCCTGCCCCATCATGGGCCCGATGCCGCCCATCTGGAACATCAGCCACTGCATCACCAGCGAACGCCCCTTGACGTCGGCCGGCATCAGCTGCCCCGTCTTTTCGGCCAGGTAGACGAGGATGGCGCCCGATTCGAACACGGCAAAATCGCCGGCCGCACGGTCCACGATGGCGGGAATGCGCCCGTTCGGATTGATGGCCAGGAACCAGGGTTCCTTTTGCACGCCCTTTTGCAGTTCGAGCGTGTGCAAGGTGTAGGGCAGCGCAAGTTCTTCGAGCGCGATGGAGATCTTGTGGCCGTTGGGCGTGGCCGCCGAGTAGAGGTCGATCATGGCTTTCCTTGGTCGTATCAAGGGCCAATCTTAGCGCCATTTGCCCACCCCTGCCACGGGTATGCCACAATCGCTGCCATGAACCGATTCCGCCCTCTGACGCTGCCCGTGCGCGCCCTGCTGTTTCAGCACCTGGCTGCGATGGAAAAGGCTGGCGTGCCGGCCGAGCGCGCCTACGGGCTGCTCGATCTCGGACCCGGCGCACGCGCCCGTGTCCAGCAGTTCATCAAGTTCACGGGACGCGGCATCGATCCGCCCACGGCCGGCGCCAACAGCGGCCTGTTCACGCTGTTCGAAACGCGCCTGCTTCGCGCTGCCTTCGGTGGCGGCAGTCCCCTGCCCACTTACCAGCGCCTGGCGCGCCACCTGGCCGCGGCGGCCCGGCAGGCGGCCGCCCTGCGCGCACGCATGCTCATGCCGGTGCTGGTGCTTGTCATCGCGCTGTTCGTCGGTCCGCTGCCCCTGCTGTTTACCGGCGCGCTGACCCTGCCGGCCTATCTGTGGAAGGCGCTCGCGCCGCTGATCGCGCTGGGGGCGCTGGCGATGGCCGCGGTGCGCGTTCAGGCCTGGTTCGTTTCCGGTTCGCCGGGACCCGGCCGCCAGCTGCTCGAGCGCGCCCTGCTCGAGGTTCCCCTGTTCGGATCGCTCCACCTGCGCCGCAATGCGCGCGACTTTTGCGAGAGCCTGGCACTGCTGCTCGAGGCCGGCCTGCCCCTGTTCGAGGCGCTGCCGGTGGCGCTCGATACGGTCGGCAACCACCTGATCCGGCACGATCTGGCTGCCATTCTCCCCGCCGTCAAGGCGGGCGCGCCGCTGGCCCAGGCCATCGGCCAACTGCGCCTGGTCGACACTAGCCAACTGCAGCCGTTTGTCGTCACTGGCGAGGAGAGCGGCACCCTGGCCGAGATGCTCATGCGCCATGCCGATGCCGAATCGGAAGCGCTGGCGCGCATCCAGGACGATGTCATGACCTGGCTGCCGCGCCTATTCTATGCCTGCGTCGCGCTGTGGATGATCGTGCAGCTGCTGGGACCGAAACGATGAGCGCGCGCCAGCGACTGCCGCGCCATGCCACAATCGCTGCCATGAAGACCTTGCGCGCCCTCCTCGTCACCGTGCTGCTCGCCGCATGCAGCAGCCAGACCACGGCACCGCCGCCAGCCGCGCCGTCATCGCCCGCGCCCGCGGCCACGGCGGCCGACTGGTATCGCCAGGCCGCCGCCCGCGGCGCCCGAGTCTATCCGATCGACAGTGCGGCCTCGCTCATTACGGTGGTGGTGCGCCGGGGCGGTCCGATGGCGCGCTTCGGCCACGACCATGTCGTCGCCGCGCGTGCACTGACAGGCTTTGCGGCGCCGGACGCGGGCCGCACCGATGTGCAGTTCCGGCTGGACCAGATGAGCGTGGACGAAGCGGCCCTGCGCAGCGAGGCCGGCTTCGATACCCAGCCCGACGCCGACGCCATCGCCGGCACCCGCACCAACATGCTGACCCGGGTACTGGAGGCGGAGCGCTATCCCATGGTGCTGCTGCACGCCGAACGCAGCGCGCCCGCCAGCGACGCCATGCGCCTGTCGATCACGCTGCACGGTGTCACGCGCACGATGGAAGTGCCGGTCCGGTTCGACAACGGGGCGGGGTCGGTCGCCGCCAGCGGCAGCCTGGCGCTGCTGCAGTCCGACTTCGGCATCACGCCCATGTCGGTACTGGGCGGTGCCATCAAGGTGGAAGACCAGCTGGAGCTGCGCTTTCACATCGTGGCCCGGGCGCCTGCGCGCTGATCCAGGCGTCGAGCAAGACGGCGCTGTCCGGTCCCGCGTGCAGGCCCAGCTTGGAGCGCCGCCACAGGATGTCGGCCGCGCTGCGCGCCCATTCGCGTTCCATCAGATAGCGCGCTTCCACTTCGAACAGACCCGGCACGATCTCGGCGCCCATGTCGGCCAGCGAGGCACAGGCCGAGAGCATGCAGCGCACGCGCGTGCCATAGGCGCGCGCGTAGCGCTGCAGCAGCGGCCGTGGCAGCCATGGATAGCTCGCGCGCAGGGCCGCGACCCAGTCGTCGAACTGCAGCACGCTCCTGCTGGTTGGCTGTTCCCCATACAGGTCGCCCCCGGGCAGGCAGGCTTGCGCAGTCCAGGCCCGCTTGGCATTGCCCAGCACGGGGGCGATCCAGTCGACCGCCTGTTCCGCCAATTTGCGCGCGGTGGTGATCTTGCCGCCGAAAACAGTGAGCATGGGGGCGCCGTCGGTATCGTGCTCGAGCCGGAAGTCGCGCGTGGCGGCGGCCGCCTTGGCTGCGTCGTCCTGCACCAGCGGGCGCACGCCGGCGTAGCTCCACACCACGTCGGCCGGCGCGATCGCGCGCGCGAAATACCGGTTCGACAGCTGGCACAGGTAGGCGACTTCATCGGCGCTGATGGCCACCTCGTCCAGACTGCCCTGGAAATCGAGGTCGGTGGTGCCGATCAGGGTGAAGTCGTGCTCGTAGGGGATGGCAAACACGATGCGCCCGTCCGGGTGCTGGAAGATATAGGCGTAAGGATGGTCGAACAGGCGCGGCACCACGATATGGCTGCCCTTGATCAGGCGCAGCGACTGGTGGCCGCCGCTGGGCGTGGCCAGCTGCAGCACCTGCGAGGCCCAGGGCCCGGCGGCGTTGACCAGGCAGCGTGCCCTGACCGTGCTCTGTTCGCCGCCGCGGCCGGTCAGTGTGGCTTGCCAGTGATCGGGCGCGCGCACCAGCGCACTGCAGGTGGTGCGCGGCAGGATCTGCGCGCCCCGTTCGCGCGCGTCCAGGGCGTTAAGCACGACCAGGCGCGCATCGTCGACCCAGGCGTCCGAGTAGACGAAGCCGCGCGTAAAGCTGGGCTGCAGGTCGCTGCCGGCGCGGTGGCAGCGCAGCCGCACGCCCTGCGAGCCGGGCAGGAATTCACGGCGTGCCAGGCAATCGTATAAATACAGGCCGGCGCGGATCATCCACGCGGGGCGCTGGCCTTGATCGTGCGGCATCACGAAGCGCAGCGGCCACATGATGTGGGGCGCGCTGCGCAGCAGGACCTCGCGCTCGAGCAGCGCCTTGCGCACCAGGCCGAACTCGAAGTATTCCAGGTAGCGCAGCCCGCCGTGTATCAGTTTGCTCGACGCCGACGAGGTGTGGGCGGCCAGATCGTCCTTCTCGCACAGCACCACGGACAGGCCGCGTCCGGCCGCATCGCGCGCGATGCCTGCGCCGTTGATGCCGCCGCCGATAATGAGAAGATCGCACTCGAGTGGTTTCATGGCCCGATTGTGACCGAAAACCAGCGGGAGGTTCAACTTTTTCCTTGCGTCGACAGGAACTGGCGCAACACGCCTCAGGCAGGCAGCGGATCGGCGGCGCGGCAGCGCACCGGGTTGGCCGGATCGCGGCTCCATTCATTCCAGCCGCCGTCATACACGGCGATCCGCTCCCAGCCCATCACCCAGGCGTAGAAAAACGCCAGCGACGCGCGCCAGCCGGTGCCGCAATAGAACACCACCTGGTCGGCCGGCACAATGCCGTTGGCGGCCCACATGCGCGCGATCTCTGCGGCGGGCCGCATGCGCCCGTCCGCCAGCTGGTAGTCGCTCATGCTGTCGACATCGCCCTCTGCCCCGGCGCGGCCCCAGCACGCGCCGGCGATCTCGCCGCGCGCGTCGATGTAGCAGTAGCCCGAGGTCGCTCCGCTAAATTCTCCCCAGGTGCGGATGCTGGCCAGCGTGACGCCGGGCTGGCCCAGCATGGCCGCGGTGGCGGCGGTATCGCGCAGATAGTCGGGGCGGCCGGGAAATGGCGCGCCGAAGTCGGACAACCCAACTGGCCGCGCCCCCGGTCCCCCCGCGCATGGCAGGCCGGCGCCGCGCCAGGCCGCAAAGCCGCCGTCGAGCAGGCGCACGTCGCGCACGCCCGCATACAGCAGCAGGTGGGCCGCGCGTGCGGCGGCCAGACTGCTGCGTCCATACAGAACCACCGTCGTGGCGGCGCCGATGCCCAGTTCCAGCAGGAGCGCCAGCAGCGTGGTGTCGGGCACCTTGTTGTACAGGGGCGCGGTTTCGAACGCGGCGCTGTCGAGCCAGCCGGCGCCGGGGATGTGGCTGCGCGTGAATTCGGCGGCCGCGGAGATCGGA
>Ga0209023_10000523_pt1 | contig 57922 bp, 47 predicted proteins | sample LakOneMetagenome_FD_187468 | JGI IMG/M metagenome (GOLD analysis project Ga0209023, IMG submission 187468) | Freshwater and sediment microbial communities from Lake Erie, Canada (SPAdes) (version 2) | ecosystem: Environmental > Aquatic > Freshwater > Lentic | place: Lake Erie, Canada...
TGTTAGTATTACGCAGATTCCGATACCGCGCCAGCGCCCACAACGGGAAGAACTTAGAATACCCGTGGTATCGCAAATAGAACACACGCGGGAACCCGCCCCCGGTGTACTGCGGCTCGGTCCAGAGACCGTCCTTGCCCTGGAATTGAATCAAATAGGCGATGCCGCGCTGAACGGCGGGATGATCCACCTTACCCGCCGCCATAAGGGCCAGCGTGGCCCAGGCCGTCTGCGAGGCCGTCGAATCGGACCGCTCGTAGCCCCGGTATTCGAGCTTGTAGCTGTTGCCGTCCTCGCCCCAGCCGCCGTCGGGATTCTGGATCGAGATCAGCCAGTCAGCCCCCTTGGCGATGACCGGGTCGTTGTGATCGACCCCGGCAGCATTCAGCGCACAGAGCACCGACCACGTCCCGTAAATGTAGTTCACGCCCCAGCGGCCGAACCATGAGCCGTCTGCCAGCTGGGTGCGGCCAAGATACTCGACACCCCGCGCCAGCGGAGCACTGGTCTGAACAGTTTCGCCAAGCTGCGCCAGCATCGAGACGCAGCGCGCGGTGACGTCTTCGGTCGGCGGATCGAGCAGCGCGCCGTGATCCGAGAACGGAATGTTGTTCAGATAATATTCGAGGTTGTCGGCATCGAACGCAGCCCAGCCGCCGTCCTTGCTTTGCAGGCCGTCGATCCATTCACGGCCACGCGCGATCGCCTCATCGTATTTCTCGCCGGCATTGAGCGTGCCGCGTGCGCGGTCCATCGCCATCACCACAACAGCGGTGTCGTCGAGATCCGGATAATGCGCGTTATTGTACTGAAACGCCCAGCCGCCGGGGCGCACGCCGGGCCGCTTGTCCGCCCAATCGCCGACCACGTCCAGCACCTGCTTGGGCTTCAACCAATCCAGCGCGGCTTTCGCGGAAGCAACCGCCTTCTCGCCGCCAACTTCAATCATTGTGTGTGCAGTCAGCGCGGTGTCCCAGATTGGTGACACGCACGGCTGACAATAGGCTTCGTCATCCTTGATCACGAGCAGGTTTTCCACCGACTGCCGCGCCAGCACATAATGCGGATGATCCTTCGGATAGCCGAGCAGATCGTACACCATCACGGTGTTGGCCATGGCCGGGTAGATCGCCCCGAGGCCATCGACGCCGTTCAGGCGCTCGGTGACAAACGCCACCGCCTTATCAATCGCACGCTGACGACTCTTCTTGGGAAACAGCGGATCGACAACGCGCAACGCCTTGTCCAGCAGATCGAAGGCCGTGAACCAGATTTGGCTCTGATGCGGCGCCTTCGCCGTCATGCCGATGGACTTCGGGTCTTCAAGGAACAACTCATCTATGCCGACGCCGAGCGGATTGCGCGCACGCGGCTTCTTGTTCATCAGCACCAGTAGCGGCACGATCACGGTGCGCGCCCAATACGAAATCTTGGTCAGGTGGAACGGAAACCACCGCGGCAACAGCATGATCTCAACGGGCATCATCGGCGCCGCGCGCCACGTCACGACACCGAACAGCGCCAGCATGATGCGCGTGAACACATTGCTCTTGATCGCGCCGCCACGGCGAAGAATTTCCTCGCGTGCCTTTTTCATATGCGGCGCATCGGGCTTGTCGCCGATCATCTTGAGCGCGAAGTAAGCCTTCACGCTCGCGCTCATGTCGAACTCATGGCCGTAGAACAGCGACCAGCCGCCATTCTCATTCTGAATGCGGCGCAGATAATTGCCGATCTTCGCTTCGAGCACACTATCGACAGGCTCGGCTAGATAGTGCCGCAGCAGGACGTACTCAGCCGGAATCGTGGCATCGGCCTCAAGTTCGAAAACCCAGTGACCGTCAGCCTTGCGCGCATCCAGAATGGCGCTACTGGCGGCCTCAATGCTGTTTTCAAGGGCCGGCGCGCTGGGCGCGGCAGCAGCCCTATGGTCGTCAAGAAGCGTCATGGAACGTCCGTAAAATGCTGATTTTATTGCATTTTCAAGGCCAAATCAGCGGCCTTATCGCCTGAGCGGATCGACCCTTCAATGGTCGCAGGCAGTCCCGTATCAGTCCAATCGCCCGCGAGAAACAGGTTTTTCCAATCGGTGGCAGTCCCTGGACGCATGGCATTTTGTTCCGGGGTCGCCTCAAACGTGGCGCGGCGCTCGCGGACGATCTGCCACGGCGGCAGCGGGCCTTCCGCCACTTCATTGCTGATGCCTGCAGCCTTGCAGATGTCGCGCCAGATGTCCCGCGCGAGTTGCTCGCGCGGCACATTCACCAGCCTGTCGGCGTCGCTGATGGTGATCGAGAGTCGCTGATGGAACGCGAACAGCCATTCGATCAAGCCGCCGATCACCCCCATCATCGGCGGCATGTTGTCCGGCGGATCGTAACGAAAATGCGCATTGACGATGGCGCGGAATTTTGTTGGCGTCTTCAGGCCCGGAAGAATTGCAGCAGCTGAACGCGGCGGCACAGCCAGCACGACCACATCGCGCGGCGCGACGGCAATCGTGTCGTCAACGAACTCCAGCATCGAAATGGATTCGCCTGCCATCAGGACCTGACGCAATTCATGACCGAGATTGACGGTGCCGCCCTTCTCGCGGATCAGCTTGATCGCGGGGTCGACAAGAACCGTGCTCAAACCTTCGCGCGCGATCAGCGGACGGCATGACTGGCCGCCAGCGAGCAGCGTTTCGCGCACGATGGCACCGGCAAGACCTGCGGAACCATCCGGCGGATCGACATTGAGCGCAGCAAGCAACAGCGGCTGCACCAGCCGATTGTACAGCGTGCCTTCGCACTTGATGGTGTTGCCGACCAGTGCATCGGTCCCCGCCCAGATCACCGGCGCAAGCGCGAGATAATCGCCGACGCTCGTGTCCGGCACGCGGCGCGTCTTGTCGAATAGCCATGTCGGAATGCGGCCGTTGCCGAGATCGAGCTTCCATCGCTTGTTGTTCTTCAGATCGACGAAATCGAACTGCGCACGCTCCGGTCCCACAAGTCCGGATTCGCTGCCGATCGACAGCGCATAAGACCGCGCATGCAGATTGCCCGACAGCAGCAGATGGTTACCGTTGTCGATGACCATGTCGGTCGCGCCGTCATAGTACGACCGGCAGCGACCGCCGGCCTGCTGCGTCGCCTCATGGACGTGAACCTCGAATCCTTCATTCGCGAGCCGAACGCCCGCAGAGAGGCCGGAGACCCCGGCGCCAATGATATGAGCTTTTGCCATCAGATGAATGCGTACCGGATGAGAATGAAAATCTTGGCGGCCTTGCTGAGCTTGACCGGCTTGCGCGGCAATGCGAAGCCGCGCTCGACAAGCTTTTCAAGGATCGCGTGGTAGTATTCCGACATGATCTTCGGCGCGCGGACCACGCGGCGCGAGTTGCGTGCCATGATGTCGTTCGACTTGGCGAAATGACTGCGCGCCTGCTTGAGGATCGCTTCGCAAACACGCGGCAACCGTGGATCGGACGCTACCACCAGCGGATCGTTCGACATGATTCCGGCGGCGTTGAGTTCTTCGCGCGGTAGGTACAGACGCCCAAGACCAGCATCTTCGTCGATATCGCGCAGGATGTTGGTCAGTTGCAGTGCGCGGCCAAGGTGATGCGCGAGCAGAATACCGTCTTCCTCTCCGAGGCCGAACACCCGTACCGACAAACGTCCCACCGCACTCGCAACCCGGTCGCAGTAGAGATCAAGCGTCTTCGCGTCCGGTGCGCGGATATCGGCCGGCACGTCCATTTCCATGCCGTCGATGATGGCGATGAAGTCGTCCCGGCGCAGGCCGAACTGCTTCACGGACGGCACATAGTCCTTCACACGCGCGGGCGGGCTTCCGGCGTAGAGCGCATCGATATCGCGCCGCCACTGGTCGAGCGCGGCAAGCCGTTCCGGCCGCGGATCATTGGAATCCGCGATATCGTCGACCTGTCGGCAGAAGCTGTAAATCTGGAACATCGCATCGCGCTGCTCGCGCGGCAGGATGCGCATCGCAGCGTAGAACGAACTACCCGAGGCAGAACCTTGCGCGGTAACCTGGGATGTGGCGTCGGCGGCGGTCATGATGTCGTTACGTGCCCGAAACATGGCGAACGGCAGACGCGTGTCCCGTCGCCCGCTGATACAAACCGCGCGCCATCGCCGACAGCGCAATGCCCGCCATCTGTCCTTTGGACAGGTGCACATTCTCGCTGAGCGGATCGCGGACTTTCAGCAGATTGACGATCCTGTCGGCGAACGTCTCGATCACGCGCACCTCGAGGGCGAACCGTGTGTCCTTGATGTCTCCGGCCAGCGACCGGCCTTCATGCAGCAGCGTCTCGGTGCGGCGCGCCAGCCCATGCAGACACTTCAGCAAGGCGGGCTGCGCCTGCCCCTCGCCCAGCATCTCGACTGTCGCGCCGGATGCGGCCATCGCATCGCGCGGAAGATAAACGCGATCAAGATTGAGATAGTCTTTGCCGCAATCCTGCAAATGATTGTTGATCTGCAAGGCCGCGCAGATCGCATCAGAAGCCGCCCAGGTCGAGCGGTCCTCGCCATGGACATCCAGCATGAAACGGCCAACCGGCATCGCAGAGAGCGAGCAATAGTGAATCAGTTCGTCCCAGTTCTCATAGCGCAGCTTGGTGACGTCGAGACGAAACGCGTTGAGCAAGTCCTGCGCATGCTTCGGCGACATGCCGCGCTCGGCGAACGCGTGACGCAATGTCACCGCTTCGGGCTGGGTATCGCCCTTGCCGAGCAACTCCGCTTCCAGCAAGTCCAGTTTGTCGAGCTTGTCCTGCGGCGCCAGCGACGCGTGATCGGCAATGTCGTCGCCGGTGCGCACAAAATTGTAGAACGCAAGAATCAACGCGCGATGGCGTGGATGAATGATCCACGACGCCACCGGGAAGTTCTCGTCCTTGTGGCTTTTGCCGGACCGCAATTCGCCTGCTGTTGTCATTTAAGAACCTGAAACCTGTGCCTGGGCGCGGCCTTTCCACATGCCGCCACGCCCCTGAAAATGCTGGATCGCGGAGTTCATCGTGAACACCATGTAAGCGATAGCGATTGCGGGGAGCGCCGGACCCCAAAAAGCCGACTGCCTATAGTATCGCAGAGTGGGCTGGAACGCGAGCGCCATCAAAATCCAGGCAGATGCAGCAAATACCACCGCCCATCCATGCCCGAACAGTGTGATACCGACCGGCGCCAGAAACACCAGCGTCATCGCGAGGAGGGTTCCCGCCAGAATGGTGAGCGAATAGCGCAACTGCGCATAGGCAGACCGCGAAATCATGTGTCCAACATTGGCGACAGTATCGGATGCTCGAACGCTTTGGACATTGTGCGAGAAACCGAGCCACACCGGCCCCTGCTGCTTCAATCGCGCGCCAAGCGCGCAGTCATCGATCAGCGAACCGCGAATGGATTCAATGCCTCCGGCGTTCTTCAGCGCATCCCAGCGAGCGAGGATGCAGCCGCCCGCTGCGGCAGCCGTCGCGCGCGACGGATTGCGGACCCAGCCGAATGGATAGAGCATCCCGAAGAAGAAGATGAAGGCCGGGATCAGATACTTCTCGGCAAAGCTCTCGCAGCGAAGCGTCGCCATCACCGAGGTCATCGCCAGCCTGTCGCGCTGCGCGCGCGCCACCAGCCGCATCAACAAGTCGCCGGAATAAACGATGTCGGCGTCCGTCAGCAGCACATAGTCCGGCTGCGCGGGCCAACCTTCGACCATGGTCAGCCCCTGCTTCACCGCCCACAATTTGCCGGTCCAGCCGGATGGCAGCGGACGTCCCTGCAACACCGTCAGCCGATCCGACGCGCCGATGGCGGCCGCCGCGTCGCTGGCGATCTGCGAGGTGCCATCCTGGCTCTGATCGTCCACCAGGATCATCGACAGCCTGCCGGGATAGGGTTGGCTCAAAATGGAAGTCACGCATGCAGCGACGCCTGCGGCTTCGTCCCGCGCCGGAACAACGACAGCGATCGATGGCCAGTGCTCGACATCAGGCGCCGGGGCAAGGTCATCGAACTTCTGGGTACGCCAGAAGTCCCCCCGAGCCGCGATCAGATAGACCCAGATCGCAAGGGCAAGTCCGGCAACGGCCAGTGAGATTTGAGCGGACAATTCAGGCTCGCAAACACAGGGTTGAGCGGCAGGACCTCAGCCTCCGCAGCAGTCGATTAGCAGGTTCGCGCGTCCTAGCACAATCCTCCTTTGAAGGGAAATATCCCTTTTATTTCAGTGTATTACATCAAGAGCCCGGGGGTTGTGAGGCTATCGGAGCATTCCTCGCCGCAAATGGTTCCCGGCATGCCCTCAAACACTCTGGCCGGCCGCGAAACCTGACGACCACGCCCACTGGAAATTGAACCCGCCAAGATGCCCGGTGACGTCGATCACCTCGCCGATGAAGAACAGTCCGGGCACGGATTTGGTCTCAAAGGTTTTGGACGACAGTTCCGTGGTGTCGACACCGCCGAGTGTTACTTCCGCTGTCCGGTAGCCCTCCGTCCCGCGCGGGGTCACCTTCCATCTGTTCACCGTCTCCGCCACGGCCTGCAGATGACGATCCGGCATGTCCGCGATCCGCGCAGCCTGGTGACCGGCCTCAGCAATCCATTGCGCCAGACGACCCGGCAGCAGTCGCGTCAGCGCGGTGGCCAGTTCCTGACGCGGATGATCGCGACGCATCTCTTTCAACATCGCGAGCACATCGACGCCAGGTGCCATGTCGATCTGAATGGCATCGCCATCGCGCCAATAGGACGAGATTTGCAGAATGGCGGGACCGCTCAATCCGCGATGAGTGAACAGCAGCGCCTCATCGAATGTCGTACCGTTGCACGCAACCACTGTTTCAACGGAGACGCCCGCGAGTTCTTTCGAACGAGCCAGCAGCGCTTCATCGAATGTCAGCGGCACCAGCCCCGCACGTGGCGGCACGATCCTGAGACCGAATTGCTCGGCGACTTTGTAACCGAAGCCGCTCGATCCCATTTTCGGAATCGACGGCCCGCCCGTGGCCACGACCAGCGAACGGCCGCGCATCTCGCCCCGGTCGGCCATGACGCGAAAGCCGTCTTCTCCCCTCGCGATCGAGGAAATCTTTGTGCTCAGATGCAGCGTGACATTTGCCTTGCCGCATTCGTCAAGCAGCATGTCGATAATCTGCTGCGAGGAGTCGTCACAGAACAATTGCCCGCGTGTCTTTTCGTGATAGGCGATGCCGTATTTCTCGACCAGTGCGATGAAATCGTGCTGCGTGAAACCGCTCAGCGCCGATTTGCAGAAATGCGGATTGCGCGACAGAAAGTTCGCAGGTGTGGTGTGCAGGTTGGTGAAATTGCAGCGCCCGCCACCGGAAATGCGGATTTTCTCTGCAGGTCGCTTCGCTTGCTCAATGATCCCGACGCTGCGGCCGCGCCCGCCCGCAACCCGTGCGCACATCAGACCAGCCGCCCCTGCACCGAGGACAAGGACATCATACACCAGCGGCGGCTTCATGGACGTTCAGACAAGTATATGACCGGCGCAGCCATCATCAGGCCGCGTCATTCAGCGGCGACAGGCATGTCCCGCAATCTGGTCGAGTAATACGAAGCATTCTGCTGTCCGCTTGAGGCGTCCCGCGCGAACACTATCAGATGGTGTGCGACCAGACCAACGCTGATGACGCGCTCGATATCGCCTGTTTTCAGGCGCGGCCATGCGAACTTCCAGAACACGCGGCGATAGTCGCTCTTCACGCCCACATGCCAGATGATGTTCGACAGCATTGTCATGCCGCGCTTGATATTCCGCCACGACAGCCGCTGCTTGCCGTTAGGCAGTTGCAGACGGTTTGGATAGGTCACGCGGACCTGATGCTCAAAGCGAGCGAACAACTTTTCGGGCGTATAAGCCTGGCCCATACAGTCGCGCCAGGTCGAGACGACATGCTCGTAGGGCAGAAAGAAATCGACATTTGAATCGCGGTCGGGATCGTCGATCAGCCGGCCCTCCCGCTTCAGCCGGTCATAGAGCGGCGTGCGCGGCAGGGCCTGCAGCAGATTGATGGTCAGAAGCGGAATCTGCGACTGATCGATAAATTCCAGAATGCCCTCGCCGGCGTCAAGCTTGTCGGTGTCGAGCCCCAGAATGATGCCGGATACAACTTCAATGCCATAGCCGTTCAGCGTCTGCACACCTTCGAGAATCGGCACCATCATGTTGTGCTGCTTCGACATCGCTTTCAACGCGTCGGGATCGGGTGTCTCGATGCCACAGAATACAGTCGCAAAGTATGCTTCGCGCATCAGCGACAGGATTTCCGGACGCTTGGCGATGTTCAATGTCGCCTCGCAGGCGAACTGGATCGCATACCCGTTCCGCTTCTGCCATTCAACCAGATGCGGCAACAGTTCCAGTGCCGCCTTGCGGTTGCCGATGAAATTGTCATCGACGAAATAGACCGCGCCGGCAAGGCCGCATTCCAGCATCTTGTCGAGTTCGGCGATCACCTGCTCTGGCGACTTCAGGCGCGGATTACGGCCATACAGCGCCGGAATATCGCAAAACTCGCACTGATACGGACAACCCGACGAGAACTGGATGCTGCCGATGAAGTACTTGTTGAGCGGGAGCAGTTCATAGGCCGGAAGCGGAAAATCCGCCATGTCCCGGCGTTCTTTCGTCGTCAGCACCACCTGCCGATCCGGCCGCGCCGTATCGCGCCCGAGGCGGCGAAACAACTCATAGGTGGCGTCGCCAAGTTCGCCGACATGCAGATAGTCGAAATCGGGATAGTTCTCCGGGCAAGCACTGACAGAGGGCCCGCCGAGCGCGACGGCTAGATCATGCTCATGCGCGCGGCGGCAGATGTCATTGATCTGCGGGCGCTGGATATGCATGCCGCTGACAAAGACCGCATCCGCCCAGATGAAATCGTCGTCGGTGGCAGGCTTGATGTTCTCGTCGAGGAAACGGACCTCCCAACCAGCCGGAAGCGACGCCGCAATCAGGAGCAGCCCCTGTGGGGGCATGAAGGCCTGAACGCCGTCGGTCAGGGGGTAAGCGTATTCAAAAGTGCCAAATGAAGGGGAATACTTGGGAAAAACGCAAAGGATACGACGAAGGGAAGGACTTACCACGTCTCTCATCAGGCCCCCTGCTCTCAAGATATGCAGTTGTGCTTAGAACGAGCCACAATTCCGGTGAGATTAGGGCGCTCCCGCGGAGGCAGACCCGCGCTCAGCGCAGCCATGCTTGGATAAGCAAGGCGTGGACCATTCTTGGGGTAACGCCCGGTCGGCGCGCCGGTTCCAATCCCCGTTCAAAGGCTGCTATCGTCCCGTCACAAAAACCCTGCCCACGGAGGAAGAGCCCATGTCGCAAACCAACCGCCAGATCCTGCTTGTCGAGAAGCCGACCGGCAAACTCTCGCCGCAGAACTTCAAGATGGCCGAAGCGGCCATTCCTGAACCAAAGGAGGGTGAGGTGCTGGTGCGTGTCCTCTATATCTCGCTCGATGCCGCCAACCGCGCATGGATGCAGGGGGCAACATATCGCGCAGCGGTCGAGGCCAACACGGTGATGGCAGGCGGCGCGATTGCCGAAGTGGTGAAATCCAATGCACCCGGTTTCGCACCGGGCGATCTGGTTTTCGGCGATACCGGCTGGCAGAACTATGCCGCCGTACGCGCCAAGACGCTGGTGAAAGTCCCACGCATCGAGCCGATCACCCACCTGCTCAGCGTGTTCGGCGTCGCGGGCCTCACCGCCTATTTCGGCCTGCTCAATGTCGGTAAGCCTAAAGCCGGTGAAACCGTGGTCGTGTCAGCCGCCGCGGGATCGGTCGGCTCGTTTGTCGGGCAGATTGCCAAGATCAAGGGCTGCCGTGTGGTCGGCATTGCGGGCGGCAAGGAGAAGTGCAACTGGCTGGTTTCCGAACTCGGTTTCGATGCGGCGGTCGACTACAAGTCCGAGCCTGTTTTCAAGGCGCTGAAGGCCGCCGCGCCGAGCGGCATCGACGTCTACTTTGACAACGTCGGCGGCGATATTTTCGAAGCCTGCTTGCCACAGATGAACCAGCATGGCCGCATCTCCTGCTGCGGAGCCGTTTCGGCTTACGACGGCACGCCACCTGCTCATGGCCCACGGGGCGTGCCGGGGCTGATCGTGGTGAAGCGGCTGACGGTGCAGGGCTTCATCTTCACGGACTTCAACGACCAGCGTGAAGCGGCGATGGCCGATCTCCAGGCGTGGGTGAAGGCCGGCAAGATCAAGGTGCAGGAAGACATCATCAGCGGACTGGAAAACACGCCGCAGGCCCTGATCGGGCTGCTGGCCGGCGAAAACCGCGGCAAGCGCATGGTGAAGGTGTAATCAACACCCGCGCCGCCGTTTCATTCCCTTCCAAAATAGATGTGCCACCACTTCATAAACGCATAGCGTGAATGGAGTGAGTGGCACATGCCTTGCTGTGATCTCTTCAACAAGATGGAGAGACCGCACATGAGTTCCACGACGGCTTCAAACGCAAGCAACACGCGCTGGGTTCAACTTCTGCTGGGCGTCATCGCCATGATGGCGATCTCCAGCCCGCAATACGTCTGGACGTTGTTCGTCAAATCCTTCCAAACCACCACAGGAGCAACGCTTCCCGCGATCCAGATCACGTTCTCATTACTGATCGTCCTCCAGACATGGCTTTCTCCCGCTCAAGGCTGGTTGATCGACCGCTTCGGACCAAAATTGCTAATCGCTGTCGGCACGCTCCTCAGCGGCCTGGGTTGGGTACTATCGGCATACGCGACGTCATTGACTGCGCTTTATGCAACCTATGGGCTGTTTTGCGGCATCGGCACCGGCATCGTCTATGTCGGCATTGTCGGACTGATGGTGCGCTGGTTTCCGAATCGGCGCGGCTTTGCCACCGGCATGGTCGCAGCCGGATATGGCTTTGGCGCGATCCTGACCACCTTCCCAATCGACGCGATGCTGAAAACCTCGAGCTATCAGTCGACGCTCATTACGTTCGGCATCATCCTCGGTATCGTCGGTTTCCTCGCCGCCCTCGGCCTGCGTAATCCCAAGGCCGGTGAGATTTCAGCAGCGGCAGCATCGGTCAAGGTCTCAACCTCCGCCATCGACTACGAGCCGAGACAGATGCTGAAGACACCGATCTTTTGGCTGATGTTCGTCATGATGACCATGATGTCGACCGGCGGCCTGATGGTGATTTCGCAGTTCGCGAATTTCACCAAGGACTTTGGTGTCGCCAACGTCATGGTCTGGGGTCTCGCGGCGCTGCCGCTAGCCCTCACCATCGATCGCATCACCAACGGCCTTACCCGGCCCTTCTTCGGCTGGGTATCTGACAGGATTGGCCGCGAGAATACCATGGGCCTCGCCTTCATCTTTGAAGGCATCGCCATCGCGCTGATGGTTGCTTTCCGGGATAATGCGCTCGCGTTTGTGTTGCTGTCCGGTGTCGTCTTCTTCGGGTGGGGCGAGATCTTCTCGCTGTTTCCCTCCACCCTCACCGATACCTTCGGCACCAAGAACGCGACCACCAACTACGGCTTCCTGTACATGGCGCAAGGGATCGGCTCAGTGCTCGGCGGCCCTGTCGCGGCGATGATCCGTGAATCCACGGGGAGCTGGATGCCGGTGTTCGGCCTGATCATCGTCATGGACGTGCTCACCGGCCTGCTGGCGCTGCTCGTCCTGAAACCGTGGCGGGCGCAATGGTTTGGCGATGCCATCGGCGGTGCTCCTGTGGCGGCTCCGGCCGAATAACAAGCAAGGCCCCGCAATTCAAATGCCCGGTGAAAACCGGGCATTTTGCGGTTTGCAAAAAGTGAAGCATTCACTTACATAGGGGCGTCGCGTCCATTGTCGGCGCACCAACGCTAGAACACGGATAGGACCGATGCTCAATACGCCCCGCTCCCTTCGCGGCATGGTCACTTCGCCGCATCATCTCGCCTCTGAGGCCGGATTGCGCGTGCTGCGCGAGGGCGGCAACGCCATTGAAGCCACGCTGGCCATGGCTGCAAGCCTGCCGGTGGTCTATCCGCACATGAATTCCATCGGCGGCGACGGCTTCTGGCTGATCTCCGTCGACGGCAAGCCGCCCATCGCGGTGGATGGCTGCGGCGCGGCGGCGCAGGCTGCGACCGTTGATTTCTACAAGAGCAAGGGCTTGTCGGCCATTCCCTCGCGCGGCCCTCTCGCCGCCAACACTGTTGCAGGCACGCTGTCCGGCTGGGCGGAAGTGATAGCGATCAACAAGGAAGTCGGCGGCAAACTGCCGCTGTCGCGCCTCGTGGAGGACGCCGCGTGGTCGGCGGAAAACGGTTTCGCCGTGACTGCGACACAGCAGGAGCTGACTGAAACCAAGCTGCCCGAACTGAAAGACTCTCCCGGCTTTGTCGAGACATTCCTCTTCGACGGCAAGCTTCCAAAGGAAGGCCAGTTGATGAAATTGCCGGCGCTCGGCGCGACGCTGAAGCGCCTCGGCAAGGACGGCCCGATGGATTTCTACACCGGCGCGCTGGCGAAGGAGATCGCTGCCGATCTTGCACGCTGCGGATCGCCGGTCACCCTCGCGGACCTCGCGGCCCACAAGGCGCAGCGTCGTCAGGCACTGTCCGTTGCGATCAAGGGGGCGACGCTCTACAACTTCCCGCCGCCGACACAGGGCCTCGCCTCGCTGATGATTCTTGCGATCTTCGAGCGGCTCGGCATCAAGGAAGCGGAAACCTTCGAATACCTTCACGGCATTGTCGAAGCCACCAAGCAGGCATTTCTGGTGCGCGACCGCGTCGTCGGCGATCCGGCCTATATGGCGGAGCAAGCCGAGCACTATCTGACGCCGGGCATTCTGGACGAACTCGCTTCGCGCGTGTCGCATCACCGCGCGCTGCCATGGCCGGTGCCGGTCAATCCAGGCGACACCGTCTGGCTGGGCGCCGTCGACAAGAATGGCACCGCCGTCAGCTTCATCCAGAGCATCTACTTCGAGTTCGGCTCAGGCTGCGTGCTCGAGAACTCCGGCATTGTCTGGCAGAACCGTGGCTCGAGCTTCCTGCTTGAGGGCGATGGCCCACGCGCCCTGCGCCCCGGCCGCAAGCCGTTCCACACCCTCAATCCGGCGATGGCTTTGTTCAACGACGGCCGCCGCATGGTCTATGGCAACATGGGCGGCGAAGGCCAGCCGCAGAGCCAGTCGGCAGTGTTCAGCCGCTATGCGATGTACGGTCAGGGCCTGCAGGCCGCGATTACCGCGCCGCGCTGGCTGCTGGGCAAGACCTGGGGCGATGCGACGGTGACGCTGAAACTGGAAGACCGCTTCGATCCGGCAGTGGTTCAGGCCATGCGTGACGCCGGCCACGACATCGAAATCCTGCCCCCCTTCACCTCGACCATGGGTCACGCGGGCGCTGTCGTGCGCCATGCGGACGGCATGTTCGAAGGCGCAACCGACCCGCGCAGCGACGGCGCAGCGATGGGATTTTAGGAGTCGGACGAGTCGTTTAAGCGCGGCATCTCATCTTCACGCTCAACGTCACTTCGGATTGAGGATCAGCTTGGAGCGAGAGACATAACCTCTTCGCGAGACTCTGCTTTTCGCCATTGAAGCTGCGGCTATTTCCGCCGCAGCTTTTTCATCGCGTCGACGCAGCGGGCCGTGATGATCTCCCAGTTCCCGGACTTGATGTCGGAAGCCGGGCATAGCCATGAGCCTCCCGCCGCGACAACATTCGGCTCCGCCAGCCATGTCGCAATATTGTCGGCATTGACGCCGCCGGTCGGACAGAAGCGCGTGGCAGGGAATGGCCCCGCCAGCGCACGCAGCATCGGGATGCCGCCGGCCTGTTCAGCCGGGAAGAACTTCAGGAGGCTAAAACCCCGCGCCTGCGCCTGCATGACTTCTGAGGCGGTCGCAACGCCCGGCAGCAGTGGCAGATCGCTCACCACCGCAGCGTCCAACAATTCCGGCGTCGCGCCGGGACTGACTGCGAACTTCGCTCCTAGCGCCTGAGCCCGGCGCAGATCATCGCCATTGAGCACTGTGCCCATCCCGACGATAGCACCCGAAACCTCGGCGATGATTGCCTTGGCCGCCGCAGTGGCGGCCTCGGTGCGGAACGTGACTTCGAGAACATTCACACCGCCCGCAACCAGCGCACGCGCCAGCGGCACCGCGTCTTCTACACGATCGATGGTCAGCACCGGAACGATCCGCGCCGGGATCAAGATCTGTTCCAGAGCTGCCTGCTTGGATGCCAGGCCGGTCATAACGATCGCTCCCTTCCGGCTGTCGTCTCTGGCGGCATGTGATCGCGCGGGATGATCGCCCCGCGATGGCCAACCACCCTGCCCGCCAGCCGATGCCCGGCCCGCGCGGCCTCGACCGGCGCAACGTCCTTCAATCTCGCCGCAAGATAGGCGGCAGCGAAGCTGTCGCCTGCCGCTGTGGTATCCACCACCTTGGCGACCGGCTCTGCTTTCACCGCATACTCCTCGCCATCATATCTGACAACGCTGCCCGGCTCGGCGAGTTTCAGCACGATCTCCCCCGCGGCCATGCGGTCGATCAGTTCGCCATGCATCTTTGCACCGAACAACGGCGTCAGATCGTCGACAGACGCCAGCACGATATCCGCCACCGCCAGCATGTCGCGATAAACTTGACGGGCAATATCCAGATCGGGCCAGCCCTGCATTCGGAAATTGGTGTCGAAGGCAATGCGCGCTGAACCCTTGCGGGCCGCTTTCAACGCCTCGATCAGCTTACGGCGGCCGTCGGCGCCATACAGTGACAGCGTCACGCCGGAAAGATAAACCACATCGTAACTCGCCAGCGACGCAAGCAACCCGTCCGTTTCAGGTAGGTCGAGCAACAGGCGCGCAGCGGAATTCTCTCGCCAGTAATAGAACGACCGCTCGCCTGCCTCACTGGTCCGGATTGCATAAAGCCCCGGCAGTTTGCCCGGAACGCGCATGGCTCGTCCAATGCCGACGCCCTCGCTGGTCCATCCTTTAAGCATTTCATCGCTGAATGGATCGTCGCCGAGCGCTGTCACATAATCCACGCTCACGCCAAGGCGTGCGAGATAGACCGCCGTGTTCAACGTGTCGCCGCCATAACCGCGCGTGACATTGTTATCCGCGCCCTGCGAGAGCTCGATCATGCACTCGCCTATGCAGGCGACCGTGGTCATGGCATCAGCTTACGAATTTGCCGCCGAGTTCGTCTTCGATGTGAATGCGAATGATGTCGTCGAAGGTCTTCTCGGCGGTGGTGAAGCCGAGCTTGAGCGCCCTGTCAGTGACGAAATCACGCGGCCATCCGGCAACAATGCCGGTGATGGTCTGATCCGGCACGCGCTTGATCCGATCCGTCGCCCCCTTGCCTGCGACGCGGCCGAGCGCCGCGATCTGCTCGCCAACCGTCACCGACAGGCCGGGCATGCTGAGCGCGCGGCGCGGACCGATGGAGTTCGTATCCATGGTGCCTGCATGCAGCAGGAAGCCCACCGCCGAACGCGGAGACGCGTGCCAATGGCGCACATCCTCCGACACCGGGAGCACCGCTTCCTTGCCCGCCAGCGGTTCGCGAATGATGTTGGAGAAGAATCCCGAAGCTGCCTTATTGGGCAGACCGGGCCGAACGCAAATAGTCGGCAGGCGGATGCTGATGCCGTCGAACAACCCCTTGCGGGTGTAATCCGAAACCAGAAGTTCGCCGATAGCCTTCTGTGTGCCATAGCTCGTCAGCGGCGCCGAAAGAAATTCATCGCCGATCTTATCCGGGAACGGCGCGCCAAATACGGCAATCGAAGAGGTAAAGACGATCCGCGGCTTGTAAGTGCCGCCGATGCCCCGGACGGCGTCGATCAGATAACGCGTACCGTCGAGATTGATCCTATACCCCTTGTCGAAATCGGCCTCGGCCTCGCCTGACACAATGGCTGCAAGATGAAAGATAACATCGGGCTTGCCCGCAACGAGCTTCGTCACCGCGGCCTGATCGGCGACGTCGCAGGTCACGACATCGACGGGAATTGACGTCGACGGCTTCACTGGCGCGACAACATCCTGCAGCGTCATCCGTGTGATATCGGATTTGCCGAGCCGCCCATCACGGGTCAGCCGCTCGACGAGTTTGCGCCCGACCATACCGGCCGCGCCGAGAACCAAAATATGCAACGTGTCGCCCTTCCGTGGAGTTTCTTCTTGAAGCCTATTCCTTGACCGCGCCGGTCATGGCCGAGACGTAATGCTCGACGAAGAACGCATAAAGGATGACCAGCGGCAGCGAACCGACCAACGCACCCGCCATCAGCGATCCCCATTTGTAGATATCGCCATCGACGAACTCGTTGACGATGGCCACCGGGACCGTCTTGTTCGGCGTGGAGGCCAGGAATGTCAGCGCGTAGATGAACTCGTTCCAGCACAGTGTGAAGCAGAAGATGAACGCTGAAATCAGTCCGGGTATCGCGAGCGGCAGCACGATTTTGGTCAAGATCTGCCAGCGGCTGGCGCCGTCGATCAGCGCGCATTCTTCAAGTTCATAGGGAATGGTCTTGAAGTATCCCATCAAGAGCCAGGTTGAGAACGGAATCAGCAGCGTGGGATAGACGAGGATCAGCGACAGCGGCGAGTCGAACAGGCCGTAGGAATGGATCACCGACGCCAGCGGGATGAACAGGATCGACGGCGGAACGAGGTAAGCCAGAAAGATCAGCGCGCTAACCGTCTCCGCGCCCTTGAAGCGCAGACGCACAATGGCATAGGCCGCCAGAACGCTCGCCACGATAGACAAGAATGTCGCGGCTGCGGCGACATACATCGTGTTCCACAGCCAGCGCGGATACTCCGTCTCGAACAGCAGCTTGTGGATATGCTTGAATGTCGGCTTCACAACCCAGAATGGATTGTAGGTCTCCATGTCGATCAACTGCTCGTCCGGTTTGATGGATGTCAGCGCCATCCAGTAAAACGGGAACAGCAGGATCACGACGATAATGAAAAGCGGGATATAGAGCGTGACGATCTTGCTCGGCAAGCTCTCAAGGTAGCTCATGCCCTCGCTATTATCGGTCGCTGCCTGCGGCGCAACCGGCGGATGTGCTGCGTGATCAGTCATTGTCAGATCCTTGCTGCCACTTGCGGCACGCGCGCGCGACTTGCCCCGCGCGCGCAAGAATAAAGCTGCGACATAGCAATCCGATCAATCATTGTCCGATCCCTGCTGCCACTTGCGGCGTTGCATGCCAAACCAAGAGATGGTGATCGCTGCGAGCAGGAACGGGATCATCGCTGTTGCGACTGCCGCGCCCTCACCTAACCGGCCACTGAGAATGCCGCGCTGATAGCTTAGCGTCGCCATCAGATGCGTTGCATTCACCGGGCCGCCGCGGGTCAGCGCCCAGATCAACTGGAAATCGGTGAAGGTGAACAGCACCGAGAAGGTCATGACCACCGCGATGATCGGCGTCAGCAGCGGATACGTGATGAAACGAAAGCGCTGCCAATTGCTGGCGCCGTCAAGAGTCGCGGCTTCATAGAGCGATGGCGAGACGGTCTGCAATCCCGCCAGCAGCGTGATCGCAACGAATGGCACGCCGCGCCAGATATTGGCGACGATGACGCTGATGCGCGCCCAGGTCGAGTCCCCAAGGAAGTTGATGTTCTGGTGAATGAGACCGAGCTTGGTCAGCGACCACGAGATGATCGAAAACTGGGAATCGTAGATCCACCAGAATGCAATCGCCGACAGCACCGTCGGCACGATGAAGGGAATCAGCACCGCGGCCCGGATCATCGCCTTGAACGGCATGTTGCGGTTAAGCAGCAGCGCCAGATAAAGCCCGAGCGCGAATTTGATGACGCTCGCGACAATCGTATAGAGCAGCGTATTGAAGACCGAGAGCCAGAAGACGCCGTCTTCCCAGAGCCATTCGTAATTCTCGATGCCAATGAACACGCCGGGCCGTCCAATGCGAACGTCGGTGAAACTCATCCAGATGCCAAGGCCCAGCGGATAAGCCAGGAACAGAAGCAGGAACGCCGCAGCAGGCAGCATGAACCAGAGCGCAATCCAGTTGCGGTTCGCACTCAGCCGCTGCCAGAGCGACTGCGTGCTGACATAAGCCTGCTGTTTGGGCATCGATGCCGGTATCGTGCTCATAAGACCCAACCTTTGGGATCGAACCTGCAGCGCGTACTTCGATTATACAGCGGTTGTGCCGCCGGAATACGCGCAAATGTCATCACGAAAGAGAGACACCGGCGCGGAATGGTTCCGCGCCGGCGCCGTTATCGGTCAGCGATACAGACGCTTGGCCTGACGTTCCGCAAAGGCAATCGAGCCCTTGAGGTCTTCGCGGCCAGTGCAGTAGTTCGCGAACATGTCGACGACCAGGAAGTCGGCGATTGCTGCTGCCGCATTCTCACCGAGCGTGCCGAGGCCGCCGGGGGTCAGCGTGCGCTTGGCAACGTCGCGATACACGGTGTTCTTCGGGTCCGAGGTCCAGACCGGGTTGTTGTCGAAGCCGTTGAGGAACGGCGACAGGTAGCCCGACGCCGACACCAGCCAGGGATTGAACTGATCGGCTTCCATCATGAACGCGGTGAGCGCCTTGCACGCCTGCGGATACTTCGTGAAGTTGAAGGTCAGCATCGTGAACGGCAGATGCAGTTCGGTCGGCTTGCCTGCTGGGCCGATCGGCATGTAGGCGTGGTTCATGTCTTCGGCTACCGCCTTGTTCTCGCGTTTGGCGGTGACATAAACCGAGATGCCGTTACAGGTGACGTGGAGCTGACCGGCAAGGAACGCCTTGTTGTTCGAGGAGTCGTTCCACGACGCCGTGCCCGGAATAAAGTTGTCATACAGCGCCTTGACGTATTCCAGCGCCTTGGCGGTTTCCGGCGAGTTGATGATGACCTTGTCATTTTTGTCGACAAGGTAGCCACCATGAGTCCAGAGCGCCCAGTGCAGCCAGGTGTTGGCATCGCCCGAGGCGTGACCGATGGCCATGCCAGCCGGCGTGCCGTTCTTGTTGAGCGCCTTCACGAGTTCGAGGAAACCAGCGGTGTCCTTCGGGAATTCCTTGAAACCCGCCTTCTCCATCGAACTGATGCGATAGTTCATCAGAGCGCCGGTGCAGGCGACCGGAATGCCGATCCACTTGCCGGCTTTGTTCTTGCCGTAGGCGTTGGCTGAGTCGGCCCAGCCGCCGTACTTCTTGCCGAGATAGTCAGCAACGTCGGTGACGTCGACGCACTTGGTCGGCAGCAGATGCGGCAGCGAATAGAGGCCCCACACCATATCGAGGCCCTGCCCCGTATTGGCGGCGACCGAGGCCTTCGGCTGAATGTCGTCATAGGATTCGTTGGAGACGTTGACTTCAACGCCCGTCGCCTTGGTGAACGCAGCGATGATGTCCATGAAGGCCTTGTCTTCGGCTTCCACGAAGCGCTTCCAGCGCAGCAGATTGATCTTGGCGCCCTTTTCCGGCTTCCACTGGGTGGTCTGCGCCCAGGCCTTGGCGAAGCCGAGCAACTGATCGGTCGTCAGCGTCGCGGCACCTGCGAGCACCGATGCGCCGCCTTTCAGCAGTGCGCGGCGATTTGGCGTAAATTTATCCATCTTTTTTCATCTCCCTGTTGTACCGGCTCTTGGTTGTGTTGGCCGGTTGTTGGCAATGATTTGGCAGTAACTAGTTGATCAGACGCTTACCTGTTTCCTTGTCGAAAACATGGGCTGCAGCCGGATTTGGACGCAGCCTGATCTTGTCGCCCGGCTTCACTGGACGGCGATCACGGATGACCGCGATCAGGTCCTGCTGCCCGATGCGGGCGACAATCTGGGTTTCCGATCCGGTCGGCTCGACAACGATAACATCGGCTTCGATCCCGTCATCGGCGAATTCCAGATGCTCCGGGCGAATACCGTAAATCACAGGCTTACCGTCCAGGCCGGTGCGTGAAGCCGTGAGCGGCAGCTTGCTGCCATTCGCTGTCTCCACATGGGGCGTGTTGCTGCCGACGAGTCTTCCTTCGAGAAAATTCATCGCCGGTGAGCCGATGAAACCCGCGACAAACTTGTTATCCGGATGATCGTACAGTTCCAGCGGCGAACCCATCTGCTCGACAATTCCGTCCTGCATCACCACGATCTTGTCAGCCATAGTCATGGCTTCGATCTGGTCATGGGTGACATAAACGGTCGTGGTCTTGAGCCGCTGATGCAGCTCCTTGATTTCGGTGCGCATGGCGACGCGCAGCTTGGCATCCAGATTCGACAATGGCTCATCGAACAGAAACACCTGTGGATCGCGGACAATCGCACGGCCCATGGCGACGCGCTGACGCTGACCGCCGGAGAGTTGGCGCGGATAGCGATCAAGCAGCGGCGTCAGCGCAAGAATGTCGGCAGCCCGGCGCACATGCTTGTCAATCTCGGCCTGCGCCGTATTCCGCAGCTTGAGCGAGAAGCCCATGTTCTTGGCCACAGTCATATGCGGATAAAGCGCGTAATTCTGGAACACCATGGCGATGTCCCGCTCCTTCGGCTGAACATCGTTGACCACGCGGTCGCCGATCGAAATCGTGCCGGAGGTGATCCGCTCAAGGCCGGCGAGCATCCGCAGCAGGGTCGACTTGCCGCACCCTGAAGGGCCGACCAGAACGACGAACTCGCCGTCCTCGATCGGAACGGTCACGCCGTGCAGAACCTCAAATCCGCCGAACGATTTTCGCACGTCGTGAATATGCACAGACGCCATGCAGTCTTTCCTCCTCTGTCGTCCCGGCGTCGTCCGGCGAAAGCCGTCGCTGCTCTTTGATTTTTAGAATCTCGATGCCTGGAAGCGCGTCGAACCCATTCTCTGCGGTTTGCCCGTTCTTGCTATTAGACAGACGTATTAGCAGAGATTTTCGATTTTGTCCCAAAGATCGGATGTTTGATCCGGCAGCGTTGCAGATGCCGCGTCGACATGCAAACATTACCTGCACGCAACTCAACAAGTGTGCAGTGCGGGAGAAATCTTGTGAAAAAAAATGACGACCACGCCGCAACAAACGCAACGAAAAATGGCTCGCGGCGCAAACTGAGGTCCCAGCTCTGGTTCGATAATCCGGACAACCCAGGTATGACGGCGCTCTATCTTGAGCGTTACCTGAACTACGGGCTGACCCGGCACGAGCTTCAGTCCGGCAAGCCGATCATCGGAATCGCCCAGACCGGCAACGATCTTTCCCCCTGCAACCGACACCATATCGAACTGGCGCAGCGGGTCCGCGAAGGCATCCGGGAAGCCGGTGGCATTGCGATGGAATTTCCGACCCATCCGATTCAGGAAACCGGCAAGCGGCCGACCGCCGCGCTCGACCGCAATCTTGCCTATCTCAGCCTTGTGGAAGTGCTGTTCGGCTATCCGCTGGACGGCGTGGTTCTGACCACCGGCTGCGACAAAACCACCCCGGCCTGCATGATGGCGGCTGCAACCGTCAACATTCCTGCCATTGTCCTGTCGGGCGGCCCCATGCTCAACGGCTGGTTCAACGGCGAGCGAACCGGCTCCGGCACCGTGGTATGGAAATCCCGCGAGGAAATGGCCGCCGGCAAGATCGACTATGACGAGTTCATGGAAATCGTAGCGTCTTCGGCGCCGTCCGTCGGGCATTGCAACACGATGGGCACGGCCTCGACCATGAATTCGCTGGCCGAAGCCCTCGGCTTTTCTCTACCCGGCTGCGCGGCCATTCCCGCGCCTTACCGCGAGCGCGGCCAGATCGCCTATGAGACCGGCAAGCGTGCCGTCGAGATGGTGTGGGAAGATCTCAAGCCATCCGACTTCCTGACCCGCAAGGCCTTCGAGAACTGCATTGTGGTCAATTCGGCCATCGGCGGCTCAACCAACGCACCGATCCACATCAACGCGCTCGCCCGCCATATCGGCGTCGACCTGACCATCGAGGATTGGCAGACCATCGGCCACGATGTGCCGCTGCTGGTGAATATGCAGCCTGCGGGTTTCTATCTCGGCGAGGAATATCACCGCGCCGGCGGCGTGCCCGCCGTGGTGCGCGAACTCATGAAACACAAGCGTATCCATGAGGACGCGCTGACCGTCAATGGCAAGACCATGGGCGAGAACTGCAAGAGTGCCGCAACGCCCGATAGCGACGTGATCCGCACTTATGACAAGCCTTTGGTGAAGGATGCCGGATTCATCGTGTTGCGCGGAAACCTGTTCGATTCCGCCATCATGAAGACCAGCGTGATCTCGAAGGAATTCCGTGATCGCTATCTGTCCAACCCGAAAGACCCGGAGGCATTCGAAGGCCGCGCCATCGTGTTCGAGGGACCGGAAGACTATCATCACCGCATTGACGATGAATCCCTGAACATCGATGAGCACTGCATGCTGTTTGTGCGCGGCGTCGGCCCGATCGGTTATCCCGGCGGCGCGGAAGTCGTGAATATGCAGCCACCGGCGGCCCTTATCAAAAAAGGTATCACGTCCCTGCCTTGCATCGGCGACGGACGGCAATCCGGCACATCGGGCTCGCCATCGATCCTGAATGCCTCCCCGGAAGCAGCCGCCAATGGCGGGCTTGCCATTCTCAAGACCGGGGATCGTGTGCGCATCGATCTGAATAAGGGCGAAGCCAACATCCTGATCTCCGATGCCGAGGTGAAGCAGCGTCATGCCGATCTCATGGCCAAGGGCGGCTTTCCCTATCCGAAGAACCAGACGCCGTGGCAGGAGCTTTACCGCGACACTGTGGGGCAACAGGCCACCGGAGCGTGCCTCGAACTAGCAACGCGCTATCGCAATATCGCAGGCACCATCGGCGTCGCGCGTGACAATCACTAACGCAGGGCTTTGACATGTCTAACCGATTGAAAGGCAAGCGCGCCTTCGTAACCGCAGGTGCGGCCGGTATAGGCCGCGCCTGCGCCCTCGCCTTCACCCGCGAAGGCGCAACCGTGATTGCAACCGATATCGATGAGGCCGGTCTCGCCTCATTGAAAAAGGAAGGCGTGACGGAGGTTCACAAGCTCGATGTCCGCGATACCGCCGCTGTGAATGCGATGGCATCGAAGGTTGGCAAGGTGGACATTCTGCTCAACGCGGCAGGCTTCGTTCACAACGGCACTGTGCTGGACTGCTCCGATGCGGATTGGGATTTTTCATTCGACCTCAACGTCAAATCGATGCACCGGACCATCAAGGCGTTCCTGCCATTAATGCTGGAGGGCGGCGGTGGCTCGATCGTGAACGTCTCGTCTGCTGCGGGCGTGTTCAAGGCTGCACCGAACCGTTACGTCTACAGCGCCACCAAGGCTGCCGTCGCCGCACTGACCCGCGCGATTGCTGTCGACTTCATCACCAAGGGCATCCGGTGTAACGCGATCTGCCCCGGCACGATTGAAACTCCGTCAATGCTAGGCCGCGCCGCAGCCCTCGGCGCGGGCGGACGCGACATGTTCGTCAGCCGCCAGCCCATGGGGCGGCTCGGCACCGCCGAGGAAATCGCAGCGCTCGCGCTTTATCTCGCCAGCGATGAAAGCGCCTTCACCACCGGCGTCGCCCACATCATCGATGGCGGCTGGACGCTTTAAGAAAATCAATCCGGGAGAAATGCCTTGAACAAGATCGATCTCAGCGGACGGTTCGCCGTCGTCACCGGCGGCGCGCAAGGCTTTGGCCGCGCCATCACCGAGCGCTTTGTGGCCTCTGGCGCCAAGGTCGCGATCTGGGATTTCGATCAGGCGCTGGCTGAAAAGACCGCGAAAGAGATCGGCTCTGCTGTGACCGTTCTCAAGGTCGACGTCACCGATCCGGCGGCAGTTGAAGCTGCGAAGGACGCCACGCTGAAGGCGTTCGGCCGCATCGATATCCTGGTCAACAATGCGGGCATCGCGGGCGTGAACAAGACCGTCGCCGACCTCTCCTATGACGAATGGCGACAGGTGATGAAGATCAACCTCGATGGCCCCTTCATCTGCTGCCACGCCGTCGTTCCTGTGATGGTGAAGCATAACTATGGACGCATCATCAACATCGCTTCCATCGCGGGTAAGGAAGGCAACCCCAATGCCTCGCACTATTCGGCTTCGAAGGCCGGCGTGATCGCGCTGACCAAATCGCTCGGCAAGGAACTGGCAGGCACGGATATCGCGGTCAATGCCGTGACACCTGCTGCTGCCAAGACCGCGATTTTCGATCAGATGACTCAGCAGCATATCGATTTCATGCTGTCGAAGATTCCGCGCGGGCGCTTCCTGAAGGTGGACGAGCTGGCGTCTCTCGTGGCGTGGATGGCGTCGGAAGAATGTCTCTACACCACCGGCGCGGTGTTCGACATTTCCGGCGGCCGCGCGACGTATTGAGTCAGCAGGGCGGCCCTACTCCCTCTCCCCGCTCGCGGGGAGAGGGTTGGGGTGAGGGGCAGCTTTCGTCGATACTCGCAATCCCGCCCTCACCCGGATTACTACGCAATCCGACCTCTCCCCGTAAACGGGGAGAGGTGAAAAACGCTCCTCACAATGACGGTTGGGTTGACTGCAACCCTAATCCGGATCGGACTCGTGCCCGTGCAGATACCCCTTGACCTTGGGGTCGGGCATCAGGATCGCCGCGAGCAACGCCAGGGCGCACATGATCGTGACGTACCAGAAGAAATCCGATTCGATCCCGTGATCCTTGAACCATAGCGCGACATATTCAGCTGTGCCGCCGAACCCCGCATTGGCGATCGCGTAAGCGAATCCGACGCTGAGCGCCCTCACCTCCGGCGGGAACATTTCAGCCTTCACCACACCGCTGATCGAGGTGTAGAGCGACACGATGGCAAGCGCGATCACGATCAGCACATAGGCCATGTAGGGGCTTTTCACGCTGCCAATCGCGTGCATCAACGGAACCACAGTCAGGACCGTCAACACACCGAACAGCCTCATCTGCGTGCGCCGCCCGATCCTGTCCGACAACGCGCCGAACGGAGGCTGCATGATCATATAGGTGAACAGCACCGCGCTCATGACGATGTTCACCGTGCGATGATCCATATGCGCCGTGTTGACCAGATATTTCTGCATGTAGGTCGTGAACGTGTAGAAAATCAGCGATCCGCCTGCCGTATAGCCCAGTACGAGCAGGAACGGCTTGAGGTGATGCGTGAAGATGTTGCGTAGTGTGCCAGCACCTTCCTGCGAACGGCTTTTTTCCGATGACGTCTCATGCAGCGACATCCGCAGATAAAGCGCAACAATGGCGCACAGCGCGCCGATCAGGAATGGAATCCGCCAGCCCCACGCGCGCAGTTCCGCATCCGTCAGCGAAAGCTGAACAACGAGCACGACGAGCGACGCCAGCAACTGACCGCCGATGAGCGTGACATACTGAAACGATGCGTAGAAGCCGCGCTTGCCTGGCAGCGAGACCTCGCTCATGTAGGTCGCTGTCGTGCCGTATTCGCCGCCGACCGAAAGTCCCTGCACCATGCGCGCCAGCAGCAGCAGGATCGGCGCGGCGACACCAATGGTGTCATGAGTTGGAAGCAGGCCGATGGCGAGCGATCCGCCGCACATCATCAGGATGGACGTAACCATCGATGTCTTGCGGCCATACCTGTCGGCAATCGTTCCGAAGATGTAACCGCCGATCGGTCTCATCAGGAAGCCGATGGCAAACACCGCCGCGGTCTGCAGCAGTTGCGTGGTCTGGTTACCTGCGGGAAAGAACGCGTGAGCGAAGTAAAGCGCAGTGAACGCGTAGGCGTAAAAGTCGTACCATTCGACCAGATTTCCGGAGGAACTTCCGACAATCGCCCAGATTCGGCGGCGGCGATCCGCATGCTCTTCCGCCGTCAACGCCACGGTGCTCATTCACGCCTCCGTCAGAGAGATCGGACGCGTGATCTTCGTCAGATTTTTCCCTTAAGTCCAGCGGGACCGTCGCGTCCCATGAAATCGAAATCACAGCCCTCATCAGCCTGCGTGATGGTTTCATGGAACAGGTGAGCATAGCCTCGCGCGGCCCATTCAGGCGTCTGCGGTTTCGGCAGTGCACGCTGGCGCATGGTCAGTTCGACCTCGTCGACCAGAAGGTCGATGCGCCGTTTTGAGACATCGAGCCGGATCATGTCGCCGGTCTGGACCAAAGCCAGCGGCCCTCCGACGGCAGATTCCGGCGTGATATGCAGCACGATGGTCCCGAACGCCGTGCCGCTCATGCGCGCATCGGAAATCCGCACCATGTCCTTCACGCCCGCCCGGAGCAATTTCTGCGGGATCGGCAGATACCCCGCCTCCGGCATGCCCGGCGCGCCCTTGGGTCCGGCGTTGCGCAGCACCAGCACATCGTCCGCCGTCACATCAAGATTCGGATCGTCCACCCGCAGCGTCATGTCCTCGACCGACTCGAACACGATGGCCCGCCCGGTATGTTGCAGCAATTTAGGCGACGCCGCTGACTGTTTGATGACCGCGCCGCGCGGTGCAAGATTGCCATGCAGCACCGCCATCGCGCCTTCACGGTTAATCGGGTTGTCGCGCGAGCGGATCGCGTCCTGCCCCGGCACTTCCTCCGCATTGGCAACGATATCGCGCAGCGTCTGTCCTGTGATGGACTTCTGATCCAGATCGATCAGATCGCCAAGTTCCTTCATCAGCTTGGGCACACCGCCTGCGTGGTGAAAATGCTCCATGTAATGCGCGCCGGACGGTTTCAGATCGATCAGGACAGGCACTTCGCGGCCGAGCTTGTCGAACGCTTCGAGATCGACGTGATGCTTCGTGCGGTTGGCAATGGCCGTCAGATGGATCAGCCCGTTGGTCGAACCGCCGATGGCCTGCAGGACCACTTGCGCATTACGGAAGGCGGCAGGGGTCAGCAACTCGCTCGGGCGTGGACCGCCGCTCACCGCCATTTCGGCGGCGCGCTTGCCGCTGTGCTCTGCGGAGCGCACGCGCTCCGAATGCGGAGCGGGAATGGTCGCGCTCATCGGCAATGAGAGGCCCAGCGCTTCAGTGACGCAGGCCATGGTGCTCGCCGTGCCCATCACCATGCAGGTGCCGACCGATGGCGCAAGACGGCCATTCACCGCCTCGATCTCCTGCGCGTCGATCTCGCCCGCGCGATATTTTCCCCACATCCGGCGGCAGTCGGTACAGGCCCCCAGCACCTCGCCCTTGTGATGACCGACCACCATCGGCCCGACCGGAATAACCACCGTCGGCAGGTCCGCGCTCACAGCGGCCATGATCTGCGCAGGCAGCGTCTTGTCGCAACCGCCGATGACGACAATCGCATCCATCGGCTGCGCGCGGATCATCTCCTCGGTATCCATCGCCATCAGGTTGCGCAGGTACATCGAGGTTGGATACGAAAAGCTCTCGGCGATGGAGATGGTCGGAAACACCATCGGCATCGCGCCCGCCAGCATCACACCGCGCTTCACGGCTTCGATGAGCTGCGGGACGTTGCCATGGCAGGGATTGTAGTCGCTGTAGGTGTTGGTGATGCCGACGATGGGGCGCTCCAGCGCGTCATCGGAATAGCCCATCGCCTTGATGAAGGCCTTGCGCAGGAACAGCGAAAATCCCGGATCGCCGTAGCTGGTCAGCCCCTTCTTGAGACCCTTGGTCATTTGTTTGTCCGTCACATTGAGTTGCGGCGGCACATTAGAAGCATTTCAGGAACGTGGCAAAGCCGTGCATAGCCTCACGGATGCTAATCGATCTTCGCGCCGGATTCCTTCGCGACCTTCTTCCATTTTGCCGTTTCGGCTGTAATGAACGCAGCGACCTCGGCCGGCGGCTGTCCGCCCGGCTCCGCGCCCATGTCCTTGAAGCGCGCCCTGATCCCGGACTGTTTCAGGACATCGCCAATCTCACGATAAAGGCGGTCCCGGATCGCAGGCGGCGTCCCTTTCGGCACCATGAACCCAAACCAGGTGGTGACGTCGTAACCTGTCAGACCGGCCTCGTTGAGCGTCGGCAAATCCGGAAAATACGGTGATCGTTGCGGCGTGCTGACCGCCAGCGCACGCACCGTCCCGGCCTGGATGTGCGGTGTCGCCGATCCACTGGTCTCGATAGCCATCTGAATCTGACCGGCGACCAGATCGGTCATCATCGGCGCGCCGCCCTTGTAGGGCACATGCACGATATCGACGCCCAGCATCGCGCGGAATAACTCGCCGGACATATGTTCGGTGCTACCCGGCCCGGCCGAGCCGAAATTGACCTTTCCGGGGTTCGCCTTGATGTAGGCAATCAACTCCGAAACAGTTTTTGCAGGCACTGATGGATGAACGATCAGCACGTTGGGCACCTGCGCCGCAAGCGTCACGGGATCGAAATCTTTCTCAAAGTCATATGGCAGCGACTTGTAGAGGCCTGGCGCCATGGTGTGGGCCACGGTCGCAAGAAAGACCGTATATCCGTCCGGTGCGGCTTTCGCGGCGATGCCAGCGGCGAGCGTGCCGCCTGCCCCGGCCTTGTTCTCGACAACGACCGGCTGGCCGAGTTTCTCCGTCAACGCCTGTGCGATCGGCCGGGCGACGAGATCGGTGGTGCCGCCTGCGGCAAATGGCACAACCAGCGTGATCGGCCGTGTCGGCCATTCCTGCGCCTGCGCAAACGTCGCGGCGAGCAGCAAGGCAACGACAGCGATGGCGGCTCTTGAAATCATGTGGCGGAGGCAGGCCGCGGGCGCGACGTCGCGAGCCGGATCACATCGAGATAGCTTGGAGCAACCTCCACGCGCGCGATCAGCCCCTTCTCGGTCAGAAGGCCGTGCGCCTCCTCGAGCCGGTAGCACGGCAGGTACATGAACAGGTGGTGCTCGGCATGATAGTTCACCCAGTATGGCGCGATCAGCGCACGCTCGATGAGATTGGCGTGCGTGGTGCGCGCATGACTGAACGGATCGGCACCAGTCGAGGTGCAGGCATGTTCGGCAATGTTGCGCACCCGCGTCACGAGCGGAAACCATGTCGCCATCGCGACAATCCAGACGCCGAAGAACCAGATGCCCGCGCCAGCGAGCCAGAACAGGCCGAACAACACCGCGTTGACGGCAAGAAACCGCTGCATGGCAATGCGTCCGCTAGTCAGGAAATTCTCGGTTTCCTCGTCGCGCATCGCATCCGTCATGACGGGATCGCGGCGGACGAACAACGCCTTGAATGAGGGCGTGCGCTGTTTGATGAAGGTCTGCCCGGTAAGATCGCGGAAGGCCTTCCGGTAGAAGCTGTCCTTGGAGATCGGAAACGGCGCGGACAGGCCAAGATCCGGATCTTCCGGCTGCTGTGTGAACCTGTGATGCTTGAGGTGATAGGCACGGTATCCTGCCAGCGACGCCCCCACCGGCACGGCGCAAAGCCAGTTACCGACGAACTCATTGATCTTCTGATTGGTATGCAGACCGCCATGCGCGGCTTCGTGCATCAGGATCGCCAGACCGAGCTGGCGCGTGCCGACGATCATCACCGCGATCAGCCATGTGAGTGGATTCGGCCAGATCGTCACTAAGGCAATGGCAGCAGCGATGGTCCCCCAGCAATGGACGAGCAGCCACATGCCCCGCCATGAATCGCGCGCCGTCAGCCGCGCCCATTCGTCGGGGTTAAAGATCGTCTTGGGGTCGACGCGTTCGACGGCCGGCATAATGTTTCTCCCTGCGGTCGATTTTTGCTCGACTCTTCGGATTACATTGTAGCCCCAAGGACCCACGGCGCAAATTCCGCAGCGCCGAAATCGAAAGCCTCGCTCTTGGTCTGTTCCCCGGAAGCAACCCGCAGGATCAGGTCAAAAATCCGCTGGCCGCATTGCTGGACGGTCTCATCGCCGTCCAGAATGGTTCCACAGTTGACGTCCATGTCGTCTTCCATGCGGCGATACATCGGCGTGTTGGTCGCAAGCTTGATCGAGGGCGACGGCTTGCAGCCGAACACGCTGCCGCGTCCCGTGGTGAAGCAGACCAGATTGGCGCCGCCCGCCACCTGCCCGGTTGCAGCCACCGGATCGAAGCCGGGGGTGTCCATGAAGGTGAAACCCTTCTTGGTGACCGGCTCGGCGTAGCCCACGACATCGACAAGGTTGGTGCTACCCGCCTTGGCCATCGCGCCAAGGGATTTTTCCAGAATGGTGGTGAGGCCACCCGCCTTGTTGCCGGGGCTTGGATTGGAATCCATCTCCGCGCCATTGCGCTCCGTGTAGTCTTCCCACCAGCGCATCAGCGCGACGAGCTTTTCACCGACTTCAGGGCTGACCGCGCGGCGGGTCAGCAGATGTTCCGCACCATAGGTTTCGGGGGTTTCAGAGAGGATCACCGATCCGCCGTGCCGCACCAGAAGATCGCTTGCTGCGCCAAGCGCCGGATTTGCCGATACGCCGGAATAACCATCCGAGCCGCCGCACTGAAGCGCGACTGTCAGTTCGCTGGCAGGGCATGGCTCGCGCTTCACATTGTTGGATTCCGCGAGCACCTCGCGGACAAAGGCCACTGCCTTCTCCACCGTCTTGCGCGAACCGCCGACATCCTGAATATCCAGCGACCGCAGCCGTCCTGCCAGCCGCTGCTCTTCCAGAAAGCCGCCGATCTGGTTCATCTCGCAGCCAAGGCCAAGAATGATGACATGCGAGAAATTGACGTGGCGCGCGTAACCGCCGAGTGTACGCCGCAGCACTGTCAGCGGCTCAAGCTGCGTCATGCCGCAACCGGTCTTGTGGGTCAGCGCCACCACGCCATCGACGTTGGGATAATCAGCCAGCGGATCATGGCCGGTGAAAGGATTGCGCTTGAAGACATCGGCGACGAGACCGGCGACATGCGCGCTGCAATTCACCGAGGTCAGAATGCCGATATAGTTGCGCGTCGCCACGCGTCCGTCCGGGCGGCGAATGCCGTTGAAGGTCGCGGGCAGATCGAAGTTCGGCGTCGGCTTCACATCGACGCCATAGGCATAGTCTTTCGAGAACTCGCCCATACCGATGTTCTGCACATGGATATGCTGCCCCGGCTCAATCGCTTGTGTCGCAAAGCCGATGATCTGCCCATAGCGCATCACGGGTTCGCCAGCGGCGATCGCTTTCACCGCAACCTTGTGACCAGCCGGAATGCGGTCGCTTGCCGTGATCCCCGGCGCAACCTCAGCGCCGGGTAACAGCGCCGCCCGCGCAATCACCACGCTGTCATCGGGATGCAGGCGGATCACAGGCATCGGGGCCAAATTCGGTGCCATGGCTATTGTCCTTGTTTTGGCTCTGGCGTTCCTTCACCTCTCCCCGTTTACGGGGAGAGGTCGGAGACAGAGCGTAGCGATGTCTCCGGGTGAGGGGCAATTGCAAGTTTGGCAGAGCGGCCCCTCACCCGCTCGCCTGACGGCTCGCGACCTCTCCCCGCTAGCGGGGAGAGGTTAAGACCTCACGCCTTGCCGCCGGAATTTTTCCGCGTCTCGGCGATATGACTCTTCGCGGACATGGCCAGCAGCCCGCTGTCATTCATAATGGTCACCAGCTTGAAGCCGCGCTCGATGGCGAGTGTCGCTCCCGCGTGCCCGCTACAGTGAATGCCGGGATAAATTCCGCGCTTGTCGCATTCCTTCACGATACGCTCATAGATCTTGATGATCTCCGGCTCGGTACGATCAAGGGTCGGATGCAAGCCGTAAGAGAAGCCCAGATCCGAAGGCCCGATATAAACACCGGCAATGCCTTTCACATCGAGGATCGACTCGAGGTTTTCGACCGCAGTCTTGGTCTCGATCATCGGGATGCAGAGCGTCTCGTCGTTCGCGGTCTGCTGATAGGTGCCGGCGGAGCCGTACATCATGGCGCGGATCGGTCCGTTGCTGCGGGTGCCGCGCGGCGGATACTTCGCATACTGAACGAAACGCTCAGCCTCTTCCTTGGTGTTGATCATCGGGCAGATCACGCCATATGCCCCGCCGTCGAGCACCTTGCCGATGATGCCCGGCTCATTCCACGGCACGCGCACCATCGGGGTGACCGGATGCGCCTGCATCGCCTGGAAGCACTGGATCATCGACTGATAGTCCTGCACGCCGTGCTGCATATCGACGGTGACGCTGTCGAAACCACACTGCGCCATCACCTCGGCGGAGAAACCAGACGGGATCGCCAGCCAGCCGTTCACTACGACCTTGCCCGCAGCCCAGATTTCCTTGACCTTGTTTGCCATTCTCTCAATTCCCGTTTCTGTTTTGATTGTTGTTGCTTGGTTTGGGCGCGGGTCATGCATGAGCGGCCCCTCCGGCTAAACCTGATCCTCAACCTACCCGGTTGCGTTGGCAATGGCCGCTTCGTCAATTCCGACCAGCCGTGCCGTAGCCGTGATGGAATTCCAGGTCTCGTCGGTCAGCGGCACGCCATTTTTGGTGCGCTCTGCCCGTGTCGCGGCTTCCGGCTCGCCCGGAATCAAAACCGCATCGTGACCCTGCGCCAGCTTGCTGTCCTTGAAGTAAGCGATGTAACGCGCGACTTCGCCGTCGAAGAAATGCGCGGGGTCCACGACCTTCGGATCGATGAAAATCGCCAGCATGCCATTGGAAAAACGCCGGTCGGTCTTGGTCGCGCCGTTGCCGGTGAGCGCTCCGCCGAGCAGTTCGCACATCAGCGCAAGGCCCGAGCCCTTGTGTTCACCGAATGCACGGATCGCGCCCTTGCCCTGTGCGTGAATGCGCGGACCATCGGCTTCATAAGGCCCGTACAGAACATGCGGGTCCTCACTGAGCGAGCCGTCCATATCGACCAGCGCGCCCTTCGGCAGCTTCTTGCCCCCGCGGCTCGCCACCATGACCTTGCCTTCGGCGACAATGGAGGTCGCAAAATCCAGCACCACCGGCCCCTGCCCTGGACGCGGAATGCCAACGCAATACGGCGCGGTCGAGAGCTTGCGCGCGACGCCGCCGTAGGGCGCAACGAGCACCGAACCTGCGGCATTGACGAAGAAGATCGAAACCAGCCCTTCCGCCGCCGCCATCTCTGCCCAGTCACCGACACGCCCGAGATGGCCGGAGTTTTTCAACGTCATGACCGACAGACCAACGGCCTTACACTTGTCGATGCCGACCTTGACCGCCTGGGGCGTCACCGTCTGGCCGTAGCCAAAACCGCCATCCACCACCGCGATGGAAGGCGTATCGACTTCCAGCTTGATGGTCTGGTCAGCGACGATGACGCCCTCTTTCACCCATTTCACATATTGCGGCACGCGGATGACGCCGTGGCTGTCATGACCGGTGAGGTTTGCCGTCGTGAGATAAGTGGCGATGCGGTCTGCCTCGGCTTTCGAGGAACCAGCGCGAGAAAAGATGTCGGAGACAAAGCCGATGAGCTTTTGCGAGTTGATTGTCACCATTTAAGCAGTTGCCTTGGTATGGCCGCCTAGATAAGCGGCTCTGATTGCTTCGTTACCCCAAAGGTCGTCAGGCTTGCCGCCCAGGGCGAGGCGGCCAGTCTCCAGCACGTAGCCATAGTCGGCGACGGACAATCCCATTCGCGCATTCTGCTCGACAAGTAAAACGGTCGTTTCCTTGCGGATTTCGGCAATGATGCGGAACACCGCCTGCACAATCACCGGCGCAAGGCCGAGCGACGGCTCATCGAGTAGCAGCAGGCGCGGCTTTGCCATCAAACCACGGGCGACCGCAACCATCTGCAATTGCCCGCCGGACAGCGTCCAGCCGAGCTTGTCCGAGAACGCGCGAATGTCCGGGAACAAATCGAACATCGCATCCGCCTCACGCGACAATTGCGCCTTCGCGACCTTCCGGTTCGAAGCGCCCAGCATGATGTTCTCTTTCACCGTCAGGCCGGGAAACACGCGCCGCCCTTCCGGGACGTGCGAAATGCCCAGGCGCACGATGGCTTCCGGCCCAAGCCCGACGATGGACTTGCCATCGAACAGGATTTCACCGGCAGCAGGTTTCGCAAGGCCCGATATGGCGCGCAATGTGGTCGACTTGCCCGCGCCGTTGGAGCCAAGCAGTGTGACCACCTGCCCTTCGTCCACTTTGAGGGAGACGCCGCGCAGCGCTTCGATTTCGCCATAGAGCACGATGAGGTCGTTGATCTCGAGCAGCGCCATGGTTTACTCCGTCCCGAGATATGCGGAAATGACGTCTGGCTGCTGCAGCACCGCCAGCGATTCACCATCGGCAATGCGTTTGCCGAAGTTGAGCACGGTGATGTGCTGAGCAGCCTCGCGCACCAGCGTCATGTCGTGATCGATAATCAGAATGGTTAGCCCCTGCGCCGCGATCCGCTTGAGCAGGTCATGCAGTTCGACCTTCTCGCTGGAGTTCAGTCCCGCCGCGGGTTCATCGAGCAGCAACAGCGTCGGATTGCCCGCCAGCGCACGGGCGATCTCGATCAGGCGCTGGTGGCCATAGGAGAAACTGGACACCAGCTCGTTGGCCCGCCCGCCAAGCCCGACAAACGTGAGCGCCGACATCGCGCGTTGCGTCAGCGCATCCGCCCCTCCCTCGCCGATCAGCGTGTTGCCCGGGCGCTCCGCGCCGATCACTACGTTTTCCAGCGCCGTCATCGAACGGAATAGACGGATGTTCTGGAACGTGCGGCCGAGGCCTGCCGCTGTGCGTTCATGCGCCGGCATGTCGGTGACATCAGTGCCATCAAGCACGATCTTTCCGGAGGTTGTCTTGTAAAGGCCCGACAGCATGTTGAGCGTGGTTGTTTTTCCCGATCCGTTCGGCCCGATCAGCGCATGCACGCCGCCGCGCCGAACCGATAGATCGACCTGATCGACCGCTTTCAGGCCACCGAAGTGTTTCGACAGGCCCGTCACCTCCAGCACCATGTCGCCGCCGGTCTTCGCCGGGACAAGTTGCAGCGCGGGGCTGGCAATCTGCGGCGGCGCTTTCGCCCGCCATTTTGTGATCAGCTCCTGGACAAAGCCCCAGATGCCGTCCGGCATGAAGCGCACGATCAGGATCACGAACAGGCCATAAATAGCGAGATATAGCCCCGGCACACTTTTGAGAAAGCGCAGCCATTCCGGGATGAGGATCAGAAGACCAGTTCCGATCGCGGCACCAATCGGCGACGCCACGCCGCCGAGCAGAGCCATGGTCAGAAAGACGATCGATTCTGCGAACGAGAACTGATCCGGGCTGACATAGGAAAAGCCGCCCGCGAAGAGTCCGCCGCCGATGCCGCCGAGCAAGGCGCAGAGCGCAAAAGCTGCGACCTTGGTCCGGAAAATGTCGATGCCCGCGACGCCTGCCGCGAGTTCATTGTCACGAACCGCACGCATCGCGCGTCCCATCCGCGTGTCGGGCAAGCGCCAAACGATGTATCCAACCACCGCCAGCGCGGCGACGCAGAAGGCCAGAAAGGACTGCTGCGACTGGAACAGCGCGGGCCGTCCGATTTTCGAGATGCCGTCAGGTCCGCGCGTGAGCCAGATCGCGTTGATCATCACCAGTGTCACGATCTGCTGGAACGAGATCGTCACCATCGCGAGATAATGGCCACCGAGCTTGAGCGTGCTCATGCCGAGCAGCGCGCCCGCCGCCAGCGCCAGCAGCGATCCGCCCACAAGGCAGATCCAGAAATTAATCTGGTAATCCGCTGTGCCGAGGCCAACGACATAGGCACCAAGACCGAAGAACGCGGCCTGCGCCAGATTGATCTGGCCGCACAGGCCGAGCACCACCGACAGTCCAAACACCGCGATGGAGAATGTCGTCGCCTGCATCAGAATGTTCAGCACATAACCATCGAAATGCATCGTCGCCGCAGCAAACACGGCAATCGCGGCCGCGATGAAGTACGGCAGATGGCGCAGCACCTGCGGCGTCGAGCGCGCTGTGGCGGCAGCCGGCATGTTGTCGCTGTTCACGCTCATGCTTTTTCCGCCACACGTTCGCCGAAGATGCCCTGCGGGCGGAACACCAGAAACGCGATCAGCACGAGGAACGCGAAGGCATCCTTGTAGGGCACGGAGACATAGGCAGCACCGAAGGTCTCGATAATGCCGAGCGCGATGCCGCCGATGATCGCGCCGGTGACATCACCGAAGCCGCCGATGATCGTTGCGGCAAAGGCCTTCAACGCGATGGTCGCGCCCATCTGGATCGAGACGAACAGAATCGGGGCGACGAGAATGCCCGCGAGACCACCCAACACCGCGGAGTAGATGAATGTGATCATGATCATGCCGGAGACGGAGATGCCGAGCAGCGAGGCCATCTCCTTGTCCTGTGAGGTCGCCTGCAGCTTCTTGCCGAGCATCGTGTGCTCGAAGAACCAGTAATTCAGCACGACCAGCGCGAGGGTGACGGCGATGATCAAGAGATACTGGCTGTCGAGATAGACCGGCCCCAGTTGAATGCCCGGAGTCTCGAACCAACCTTCCAGCACTTGTGGCGCGGGGCCGTAAATCGCCAGCACCGAATTGGCGAGAAAGATCGATGCGCCGATGGTGGCGATGATCACCGGCAGGAATGTGCGATGACGCAGTGGATAGTAGACGCCGAGGTTGAAGATCACACCGAACAGCGCCATCCCACCGAGCGAGATCAGGAACGACAGCCAGTACGGCCATTGCAGATCGACGGCGAACACCACCATCAAGAATGCAGCCACCATCGAGAACTCGCCTTGCGCGAAGTTCACCACATTGGTTGCGCGGAAAATCAGCACGAAGCCCAGCGCCACCAGCGCATAGACCGAGCCGATGCCGACGCCCGTGAAGAGCAGTTGAAGAATCTGATCCATGAGAGGCTCGCTCAAGAGAGACAGGGCACGTTGCAGGCCGCGTCATTGGGAGGAGCGAAGCGACGAAGCAATCCGGCTTCTGGTGATCTTGGATTGCTTCGCTTCGCTCGCAATGACGGCGGGCGGCCTCCTTTGAGGGAAGCCGCCGTTCCGGCTTATCGCTTCGCTTCGATATGCTTGTCGAAGACGATGTTGCCCTTGTCGTTCTTCACGATGTTGTAGCCGTGAAGGCCGTCTCCGTTTTCGTCGAAGTTGTACTGGCCCTCGGCCCCCTCGTATCCCTTGATCGCAAGGATCGCTGAGCGCACTTTTTCAGGCTCCGTGGACTTGGCGGTGTTCATCGCCTTCGCCAACACGTTGACCGCGTCATAGGTCCATGCGCTCTGGTTGTCCGGCGCGAGCTTGTAGGCATCGCGATAAGCCTTGCCATAGGCCTTGGCCGTCGGGCTGGACTCTTCGGCGTAATCGGCAACGCCATAGGTTCCGTAGAGCGATGCCCCCGCAAGACGCGTCGATGACACGCCGACGATGGACGGCGAACCCACCCATGGAATGTTGACACCAAGCTGTCGCAACTGGCGCGCGAAGATGCCGAGATCGTTTTCGAAGGTGAAGTACGAGCCCAGCACGTCAGCACCGGACTGCTTGATCGCCAGCACGACAGGTGTGAAATCCTGGCTCTGGTTGGCGTAACCCTGATCGAGAACCGGGGTAACGCCCAGCTTCGCCAATCCTTCCGTTAGCGCCTTGCCGCCTGCGGTGCCGAAGGCGTCAGTGGAATGGAGCACAGCCCACTTCTTCTTGCCGAGGGTGTTGGTGCCGTAGTCAGCGATCACGCTGCCTGAGTAACTGTCGTTGGGGCGGAAGCGGAACAGCCACTTGTTGCCCATATGGGTCAGGTTGGGATCGGTGCCGCCGATTGCCATCGGCTTACCAAGTTTGAGAACGTCCGGGGCCATCGCATGAACCTGGGTCGAGCGGATCGAACCGAGGAACGCGACAATGTCGGATTGCGCGGCAAGCTTGGAGAACGCGAGGACCACGCCTGGATTGGTGGTCTGGTCGTCTTCGGTTACAAGCTCGACCTGCTTGCCGAGAACGCCGCCTGCCTTGTTGACAGCCTCCAGCGCCAGCTTGGCGCCATTGAGAGCGAACTTGCCCTGCTCGGCTGCCGAGCCGGTGACCGGAAGAACCATGCCGATCTTGATGGTGGCGCCCTGTGCTCCGGCGCTTTTGATGAGGGCCGGCGCTGCAAGTGTTGCAGCCATACCGACAGAGAAATCACGTCGCGTAAATTTCATTCGTCGTCCTCCCAATTGACCGTGCTTTTTTCGTGCCGGCCTTGAGGAGGATTAGATGTGCGAAAAACGGGAATGTCTACCGATCCGGAGCGGAAAAATGTCAAACATCCGATCTTTGCGCTGCAACACGTCCTGAACCGGATGACCGGCCCCAAAGCCGCCTGTCATTCAGCCGACAAAGAAGCGTCCGCGGCAATTTTGCCCATTTGGTGCAGTGCGCCACGTTTTCGAATGAACCAAATTGTGTTATCAGCGACCAATACATATCGACCGCAACCGATGGTGTTTACAGATGTCTTTTTCCGCCTTCCGTTTTAATTATCGCCGTTTCCGCACTGCCGCCCTGGCGGCTGCTGCCCTGATGGCCCCGGCGCTTGCACAGGCCGATTCCGCGCCGTTTGCCAATTATGCGGGCAACTGGTCCGGCACCGGTTCGATCACCATCGCAGAGGGGGGCACCGAGCGCATCCGTTGCCGTGGCACCTATACGGTGGATGGCAGCGGCAACAACCTGCATCAGGTCCTGCGCTGCGCCAGCGACAGCTACAAGTTCGAACTCACCAGCGATATCGCGGCCAAGGGCAACAACATCAGCGGCTCATGGAGCGAAGCCAGCCGTGGTGTGAATGGCAGCGTCGAGGGCAGCATCTCCAACGGTCAGGTCACCGCGCTGGTCCAGACCAACGGCTATGCCGCAACGTTCAATGTCACCACGCGCGGCAACAAGCAGTCGGTCGCCATCAGCTCCAAGGGCGAGCTGCGCGCAGTCAACATCAGCCTCGCGAAGGGCAACTAACCTTCAATCGGATGAAATGAAACGGCCCGCCGGAACACTCTGGCGGGCCGTTTTCTTTGGGTGCTGAACTGTGTCGGGCGCTTACTTGTTGCCCCACGCGGCCTTGATCCTGTGCGAGGTGCTGATGAGCCACATCGCCGTCGGCCGCAGGATGAACAGATCGGCGATCAACGCCGCGATCATGGAGAATGCTGACAGCCACCCGAACAGGCGCAGCGACGGCAAATCCGAGAACACCGTCACCACAAGGCCGCAGGCTAGCACCACGGTGGTCAGGATCAGCGCCGGCCCGACAAGCACGGTGGCCCGCTCGACCGCCTGCGCTTCGTCCACGCCGGGCTGCTCTTCCAGCCGCAGACGATTGAGGAAGTGGATGGTGGCGCTGAGCCCGAGGCCGAACGACACCGTCAATGCGACCACGCTGGCGAACTGCAACCCCTCGCCGAGGAGCCACAGGACAGTGCCCGACAGCACCACGGGGAAAATGCCCGGCAGGATGCTCGCAAACATCACCACAATCGAGCGGAACGCGAGGCCAATGAAGGCCGCGACCAGAAGGAATTCGATGGTCAGGCCGTGGTTCAGCTTGCCGATCATATTGGCGCTGTTGCGCGCGGCGATAGCCGACAGACCGGTCACCGCAATGCTGTAACCGGGATGCGCACTGCGGACTGTATTCATCGCCGCATCGAGCTTTTCCACCGTCGGCAATATCTGGCTGGAATCGAGATCAGGCACGCGGCCCGATACAACGACGGCATCCTGCTGCTCGGAGATGAAGCGTCTCACAAGATACGCGGGCAGCAGATCGACATACTCTTTGAGGATAGCGACATCGGACCGCCCCGCCTTCTCCGCCAGCCAGCGCCGCAACGTCTCGATCGACCAGACATTGCCGACGCCTGCCTGCTTCTCGATGATCGAATGCACGGCGGCGATGGTATCGAGCGTTTCCGGATCGTAGAGCGACTTGCCCTTCGGGAATTCGATCAGCACGTCGATCGGATTGGCGCCCGTCAGCTTGGCGTCGAGACGGCTCGATGCCTCCACCGCCTGCTGCTTGTCCGGCACCTGATCGGCCAGACGATAGCGCGGCTCAAGGCTCGCATAGATGATGCCGAGGCCGACGACCACGAGCAAGGCGATCAGGCTGAAAAGGCCCGGATGGCCGACCATGCGCTTGGCAATGAAGGCGCAAAACGCCCGCAGCGCTTCGACGCCCCGGTCCGCACCCTTGACCTTGGTGGCGAGCAGGTTCTCCTTGCGGACCAGCAATACGCCGAACACCGGCACCAGCGACAACACCGCGATCAGCGCGATGATGGTCGCCATCAATCCCGCCTCGCCGAATGTCCGGATCAAATCGGAATCGGAGAATTGCAGGGCAAGGAACGACAGCGCCGCGGTGCCGTGCGTCAGCACGCAGGCCGGCCCTACCACCAGCACGGCATTTCGGAAGGCGGTGTATTTGTCTTCACCCGCGATCAGGCGATCTCGCGCAGCGAAGGTGAGCTGCATCGAGTCGGCAAAGCTGATGACCATGATGAGCGGTGTCATCACGTTCAGGAACATGTTGAGGCTGAAGCCGAGCCAGCCCAGCGTGCCAATCGAGAGCAGGATCGCCAGCAATGGCGGAAACGCCGCAACGATCATGAAGGAAACGCGGCGGAAGAAGATAATCGCGATGATACAGCCTGCGAGAATGCCCGCGATATTGTAGGTCAGGCCGTCACGCTCGACCGCATTGCGGATTTCGAGCTGCATCACAGGCACGCCGGACAACTGGCTGTTGAGGCCGGTGCCTTCGAGATCGTCCACCATCAACTTGCGGACTTCGCCGATGGTAGTGTTGAGGCCCTTGTTGCCGACAATCTTGGGATCAAGCGCCAGCACGATCAGCGCCAGCGTGCCATCCTCGGACAACAGCTTGCCCTTGATGACTTCGTTGTCCCGGACGCGCTTGATAAAGGCGTCGTACGCGGCCCCCTCAGGAAGCGTCTCCGGGAACAGCGCCGCAGGCAGCCTGCCCCCCTCCGGCGGCTGGCGGGCCGAGAACAGCGAGATGATGCCGCGCGTGCCATCCACAAGCTGCAGGTCGGTGACCAGATCGCGCAGCTTCTCGAGCGAATTGCGCTCCAGCAGCGTCTTGCCTTCCACAACCACCAGCACGTCATATTCGCTGGAGGGGAAGCGCTTGGTCACCTCTTCATATTGCTTGTATTCGGGCGTGTCCGAGCGGAACAGCTGGCTCAGCGAGTCGTCGATCTTGATCCGCTGGATGCCAAACACGGCGATCACCACCAGCGCCAACAGCACCACGGCAGCGGTGCGCGGCGCACGCAGCGCAATCAGCCCGATCCGTTCCAGACCGAACGCGATGCTGAAGTTACGTTTTCCGGAATCGCTGTGAGCGGACTCTTTTGAAATCTGGTGCAACGGGACGGTTCCGATTCGAAGGTAAGCCGACGTTTTATCTAGCAGATTTCATGGAACATGAGGCATGCCCGGCAAATAAAGCAGGATTAAGTAGCCTTTGCGACACACCCGCTTGGCCGGAACGCGACACCGCCGATCGGCCCGAATTGCCCCAAAATGCGGCAGGACTGAGATAACCCGGTCGGGGCGGGGCGCCGTGAATACGGGTTTTGACGCTCCGCCCCCTGCGATATAACCCCGGCCATGTCATACAAAGTCGCCGCCTTTTATCAGTTCGTTGCGCTCCCGGATTTCGAGAACCTGCGGGAGCCGCTGCGCAATATGTGCATGGCGCTGGACATCCGAGGGATCATTCTCCTGGCAGCCGAAGGCATCAACGGGACCGTGGCCGGGGGCGACGCCGCCATCGACGCCCTGATGAACCAGTTGCAGCACGGAGCGCTGTTCGACGGCCGGCTAAACAATCTGGAATTGAAGTTCTCCACCGCCTCCAACATGCCGTTCAACCGGATGAAGGTCCGCCTGAAGAAGGAAATCGTCCGGCTGGGCGATCCGGAGACCGATCCCAATGCGCAGGTCGGCACCTATGTCGATGCGGCGGACTGGAACGATCTCATCAAACAGGATGGCGTGCTGCTGCTCGACACCCGCAACGCATTCGAAGTCGAGATGGGCACCTTCGAAGGTGCGGTCGATCCGAAAATTACCCGCTTTGGCGAGTTTCCCGAGTTTGCCGGCAAAGCGCTCGATCCGGCCAGGCACACCAAAATCGCGATGTTCTGCACCGGCGGCATCCGCTGCGAGAAAGCCAGTTCCTATCTGCTGTCGCAGGGATTCAAGGAGGTCTATCATCTCAAGGGCGGCATCCTGAAATATCTGGAAGACATTCCCAAGGACCAAAGCCTGTGGCGCGGCGAATGCTTCGTGTTCGATCAGCGCGTCGCGCTTGGCCATGGATTAAGCGAGCGTCCGGAGCTGAGCGGCGATGGAGCGGATCACACCGACGCAACCGAAATCGAGATGAGCGAGCAGGCCAATGACTGAGACCCCCTCGCCCTCCTCGCGGATCGACGCGCTGGAAATCCGGATCGCCTATCTGGACGAGACCATCGAGGCGCTGAACAACACCATCACCGCTCAGTGGAAGCAGATCGACGCCCTGAGCCGCGAGATGCTCCGCCTGCGCGAGCGGCTTGAAGATGCCGAGGCAAAATCCGGCCCCGCCGCAGCACACGAGCGGCCGCCGCATTATTAAAGTCTGTCGCAATTGTCACAAACAGGCTTGCCTGAATACGGGGCAAGAATTCAGGTCGGCCCCTGAATAACCCCCTCAAAAAAATTGGTATTTCCAGCGCGGCTATGTATGGTCCCCTCACTAAGAGGGAGGACATCAATGCGTAAGATTGCAATTTTCGCGGGCGTCGCAGCCGTACTGGCAGCAGCACCGGCGGCGGCAGACGATCTCAAGATCGCGCTGATCTACGGCAAGACCGGGCCGCTGGAAGCCTATGCCAAGCAGACGGAGAACGGTCTGCGCATGGGACTGGAATACGCCACCAAGAACACCATGACGGTCGATGGCCGCAAGATCGTGCTCATCACCAAGGATGATCAGGGCAAGCCGGACCTCGCCAAGGCGGCGTTGGCCGAAGCCTATCAGGATGACAAGGTCGACCTCGCCATCGGCACCACCGCCTCGGGCGCGGCGCTGGCCATGCTGCCGATCGCAGAAGAAAGCAAGAAAGTGCTGATCGTCGAGCCGGCGGTCGCCGACGCCATCACCGGCGAGAAGTGGAATCGCTATATCTTCCGCACCGGCCGCAATTCGTCGCAGGATGCGATCTCGAACGCGGTCGCCATCGGCAAGCAGGGCGTTACTGTCGCAACCCTCGGCCAGGACAACGCGTTCGGCAAGGACGGCGTCGCCGCCTTTAAAGAAGCGCTTTCCAAGACTGGCGCAACACTGGCTGCGGAAGAATACGTTCCTGCCGCAACCACCGACTTCACCGCAGCGGCACAGCGCCTGTTCGATGCGCTGAAGGACAAGCCGGGCCGCAAGATCATCTGGGTGATCTGGGCCGGCGGCGGCGATCCGCTGACCAAGATCCAGGACATGGACCCGAAGCGCTACAACATCGAACTGTCGAGCGGCGGCAACATCCTGCCTGCACTCGCAGCGTACAAGCGCCTGCCCAGCCTCGAAGGCGCGACGTATTATTACTATGCCATTCCAAAAAACCCGATCAACGACTGGCTGGTGGCCGAACACCAGAAGCGCTTCAATGCACCGCCGGACTTCTTCACCGCGGGCGGCTTCGCTGCGGCAATGGCAGCGGTGACTGCTGTGCAGAAGGCGAAGTCTACCGACACCGAGAAGCTGATCGCGGCGATGGAAGGCATGGAATTCGATACGCCGAAGGGCAAGATGGTGTTCCGCAAGGAAGACCATCAGGCGCTGCAGAGCATGTATCACTTCCGCGTCAAGGTCGATCCGAACCTCGCATGGGCCGATAACGAACTGGTCCGCGAGTTGAAGATCGAGGACATGCAGATCCCGATCAAGAACAAGCGCTAAAGCTCGCTTGTTTCCTACTTCGTCATGCCCGGCGTTAGCCGGGCATGACATCACTGCATGAGCAGCCGAATGACTCTCACTCTTGAGACCCGCGACTTGACCATCCGTTTCGGCGGCCATGTCGCCGTCAACAAGGTGAGTTGCACGTTCCGCCCCGGCGAACTCACCGCCATTGTCGGACCGAACGGCGCAGGCAAGACAACCTATTTCAACCTGATCTCCGGGCAGTTGCGCCCGACCTATGGCGACGTCCTTCTCGGCGGCGAGAATATCACGCGCCTGACCGCCCCGCTGCGCACGCGCAAAGGCCTTGGCCGCGCCTTCCAGCTCACCAATCTTTTTCCGAACCTGAGCGTCGAGGAAAATGTCCGCCTTGCCGTGCAGGCGGCGAGCGGCGTGCATTATGAAATGCTGCGCCCGTGGATGAAGCGCCGCGATCTGATCGAACGCGCCGACGCCATTCTCGACTCCATTGCACTCGGCAACCGCCGCGCGGTCGCCGCCTCTGCCCTTTCGCACGGCGACCAGCGCAAGCTGGAAGTCGCGCTGATGATGGCGCTGGAACCAAAAGTTTTCATGTTCGACGAGCCGACCGCGGGCATGAGCGTCGACGAAGTGCCGGTGGTACTCGACCTGATCGCGCGGTTGAAGCAGGACACTAGCAAGATCATCCTGCTGGTTGAGCACAAAATGGACGTGGTGCGCTCGCTCGCCGACCGCATCATCGTTCTCCACAACGGACAACTGGTTGCGGACGGCAAGCCCGCCGAAGTGATCGCTTCACCGATCGTGCAGGAAGCTTATCTCGGCATCGCGCCTGGAAAGACCGCCGCATGAGCGACATGCTGACCCTCACCGGCGTTCACACACATATCGCGCAGTATCACATCCTGCACGGCGTCGATTTTACGGTGCCCGAAGGTCAGACCACCATGCTGCTCGGCCGCAACGGCGCGGGCAAGACCACGACACTGCGCACCATCATGGGGTTGTCCTCGCCCTCCTCCGGCCAGATTAAACTCGCCGGACAGAGCATTGAAAAACTGGCGACCCCGGACATTGCGAGCCTCGGCGTCGGCTATGTGCCAGAAACCATGGCGGTGTTCTCAGACCTGACTGTTAAGGAAAACCTGATCCTCGCCGCGCGCGAAGGTCCGCTCGATGACACGCGGCTGCAATGGATTTTCGGATTCTTCCCGGCGCTGAAACGCTTTTGGCTCTCGCGCGCAGGCTCGCTCTCCGGTGGGCAAAAACAGATGCTCTCCATCGCTCGCGCTATTGTCGAGCCGCGCAAGCTGCTCTTGATCGACGAACCGACCAAGGGTCTCGCCCCCGCCATCGTCGTCAACCTGATCGAATGCCTCGCCGAAGTGAAAAAGCGCGGCGCGACTATTCTGCTGGTGGAACAGAACTTCCGCGTAGCGCAAGAAGTGGGTGACAATGTGCTGGTGATGGACAACGGCAAGATCGTGCATCGCGGCGCGATGGCCGATCTCGCCAAAGACACCGCGCTGCAGGAAAAGCTGCTGGGTCTCAGCCTCGAGGCGCATCAATGACCGACACGACTTCGCCAGTGACTGTGGAGCCGCTCCCGCAAGCGAAGCGCGATTTTATCCCGCTGCTGCTGCCGGTCATTCTCGCCGTCGCGATGATCCCGCTGATCGGCTCGCCCTCGACATGGGTCACGCTGACGGTGGCGAGCCTCGCCATGGGCATGATGATTTTCATCATGGCCTCTGGCCTCACGCTCGTGTTCGGCCTGATGGATGTTCTGAATTTCGGCCACGGCGCATTCATCGCCGTCGGGGCCTACATCGCCACGCTCGTGCTGGTGCCGATGGCGGGCTACGTGCAGGCGGACTCGCTTTGGCTCAACCTGCTTGCGCTCGCGCCCGCTGCTTTGCTGGCCATGGCCGTCTCCGGCGCACTCGGCCTTGTGTTCGAGCGCGTGCTGATCCTCCCCGTGTATGGCAATCACCTCAAGCAGATCCTGATCACCATGGGCGGTCTGATCGTGGCTGAGCAGATGCTTTATGCGCTGTGGGGTCCGCAGCGGATTCCCTTGCCGCTGCCGTCCTCCCTGCGCGGCTCGTTCATTATTGGGGACATCGCCATCGCCAAATACCGTGTGCTCGCCATGCTGGTCGGCCTCGTGGTGTTCGGCCTTGTGCTGCTGGTGCTGAACCGCACCAAGATCGGCCTCCTGATCCGCGCCGGTGTCGAAAACCGCGAGATGGTCGAGGCGCTCGGCTACAAGATCAAGCGCCTGTTCCTCGGCGTGTTCATGGTCGGCTCCGCGCTGGCCGGTCTCGGCGGCATCATGTGGGCGCTCTATCGCGAGGAAGTTCACGCATCCATAGGCGGTGAACTGACCGTGCTTGTGTTCATTGTTATCATCATCGGCGGCCTCGGCTCCATCGGCGGATGCTTCATCGGAGCGATCCTGGTCGCCATGGTGGCAAACTATGGCGGCTTCCTTGTGCCGAAGCTGGCGCTGATCTCGAACATTCTGCTGATGGTTGCAGTCTTGATGTGGCGGCCGCGCGGACTCTATCCGGTGACAAATCGATGATGATCCTTTCCGGCGATCCGCCGCGCAGCCGCGTTCTCAGCCTCCTGCTGATCGTCATCGTGACGCTGCTGGCGCTCGCGCCATTCCTGTTTCCCGGCGCGAAGGCGATGAATGTCGCGACCAAGATCTGTATTTTCGCAGCGCTGGTCGCCTCCTACGACCTGCTACTCGGCTACACAGGCACTGTGTCGTTCGCGCACACGATGTTCTATGGCATCGGCTCTTATGCCATCGCCATCGCGCTTTATGCGATGGGGCCGACATGGGCCGGCGTCGCGACGGGCATTATCATCGGCTTGCCGCTGGCTGCTCTGCTCGCGCTCTGCATTGGTCTGTTCTCCCTGCGTGTGCAGGCAATTTTCTTTGCGATGATCACGCTTGCGGTGGCTTCAGCATTTCTGGTGTTGGCCTCGCAACTGTCATGGCTCACCGGCGGTGACGATGGCCGCAGCTTCCGGCTGCCCGAATTGCTGCGGCCCGGCACCGTGCTGATCTCGAAAGACGTTCTCGGCTTTGAGTTCAATGGCCGCACGCTCACCTATTACATCGTGTTCTTCGGCGCGGCAGCGATGATTCTTTTGCTGCTGCGGATCGTGAACTCGCCGTTCGGCCGCGTGCTGCAGGCTGTGCGCGAGAACAGGTTCCGTGCCGAAGCGTTGGGCTATCGCACCGTGTTTCACCTCACATGGGCCAACGTGATCGCGGCACTCATCGCCGCGGCGGCAGGCATGTTGAACTCGCTGTGGCTGCGTTACGCCGGCCCCGATACGTCGCTTTCCTTCACCATCATGGTGGACATTCTTTTGATGGTGGTGATCGGCGGCATGGGCACGATGTACGGCGCGGTGATCGGCGCCGCGATGTTCATTCTGGCGGAAAACTATCTGCAGACGCTGATGGGCCTGGCCTCGAAGGCGACCGCCAGCGCAGGCATTCCGGTGTTGCCTGACCTGCTGCATCCAGACCGCTGGCTGCTGTGGCTCGGCCTCTTGTTCATCGCCAGCGTTTATTTCTTCCCGACCGGCGTGGTCGGCAAATTGCGCGGAAAGAACTGACACAGAAAAATGCCCGGGTGAGCCCGGGCATTTTCGTTTGTTGTGCGATTGTTCGAAGCAATCAGCGATTGGGGTCCGGATAAACCAGACCACGCCAGCCGTTACGTTCGAACGGCGCCCACTTGCCTTCCGGCTGCGCCAGACGATCAGCGACCGCGTAGACAATCGCCGGATGATGGCCCATGCCGCAGTGGCTGGCACCGTTCACCTCGATGTTCTCCGCGAAGGAGCCGGGCCGCTCCATGCAATTCTGCCACGCGCAGATGCCATCGGTGCGGCTGAAAATCGCCGTCGTCGGCACCGGCGGCGTCTTCGACATGTCGCCGCCGAGATGCGTGTTATAGTCCTCGGAGTCCTGTCCGCTCACCGCTTCGTAGGTGCGCCAGGCATTGGTCGCGCGCGGATGACCGCCGAACGGGCTGCCGAGCGTGATCACCGAGCGCACACGATCCGGCATCATCTTCGCGAGCTGGCGCGCATAGATTCCGCCGAGGCTCCATCCCACGAGACTAACCTTGCGGCCATGAGTTTCGTTGAGATCCGTCACAAGATTGCGCATGGCGTCTTCGACGCCGGCACGCGGGCCGAAGTTGCGGCCAAGACCCCAGCCGCTCACGGCATAGCCGCGGCCCTTGAGGAATGAACGCAGCGGCCGTGTCGCAGCATCGCTGGTGATGAGTCCAGGCAGCACAAGCACCGGATGACCATCACCCTTTGGCGCAAGGCTCAGCAGCGGCAGCGCACCGAGAAAAGCGCCGAATTCGTTGATCGCGCGCGCTTCCAGCAGCATCAGCAGTTTGGACGGCGGGCGAAGCGTCTGAGCAGCAGCAGTCATTCGATGTCCTTTTCCTCTGTACGTTCCGGCTTTCGGCCGGCCGAACTCAGTCAATTTCGATATGCGAAACCACTCGGTCAAAACGCAAATCACCAAAACGGTCATGAAAGCTAGGGTGCGATTTTTTCCATTTCAAGCATTGAAAAACACGTTTCAAACGTTTGTTCTGTGGACTGTGGCAAATTTGTTTCGCCGCGAATCACACGGCTTTCAGCGCAACTTCCGCCGTGTGCAGCGCAAGACCGGCCAATCCGCCAATCAGCGCGCCATTGAAGCGAATGTACTGCAGGTCCTTGCCGATGTTGATCTCAATCAGGTTGATCAGTTGCTTCATGTCCCAAGACTTGACCTGATCGGCGATGAAGCGCGACACACCGCTCTTCTGCTCGGCAACGAAACTGCGAAGCACGGCGACGATGCCCTTATTGATCTCGTCGCGCATTTCGCGGTCCGCGCGCAATTGCATCCCGGCCTCGACAAATAGCCTGGTCAGGTGGTGATGCAGGACATTGCTCTCGCCGCTTGCGCTTCGGTCGATGAACGCTTTCACATTGCCCCAGATGTCACCTGCCAGCGCGGCGAGTTCCGGGCGCGCCAGCAAGTCCCGCTTCAAGCTATCGAGACGATCCGAATAAGCCTTGTCGTTCGCCAGCTTGTCCGGCAGCGCCATCAAAATCCGGTCGACTTCGTCGCGGAACGGATGCCTGGGATCGGCACGCACCTCTTCGAAGAATGACGTGGCGGAAGCCGCAATCCGCTTCAGCAGGAATTTGTCGGCGCGATAGAGCTTCAGCAGCGTCGGCAACTCGTCGCGGATTTTCTCGCGGATCATCTCCAGCGTTTCAGGCTTGTTGAGCGAATCGTGAATCGCCTGGAGGAGATCGTCCAGCATCTCCTTGTGGCGTCCCTCGGCGACAAAGCCACGCAATGTGCCGGCGGCCAGCGGCGCAAGATCGACACCCTGCAACTGCGTGATGATGCGGCGCGTGAAGTAGGACCGCAGCCCTGATGTCTCGGCAGCGGTCAGTGCTTCCGGCAGCATGCGCAGAACGAAACGCGCCAGATCGGAGCTTTTCTTCGGGTCGGTCAACCAGTCCGAAATGAAGGACGCGAAATCAACCTCGCGCAGCTTTGCGTCCACGGGCGCGGGGCTGAGAAAATGCACCTCGATGAATTCGCCAAGCTTCTCGGCGATCCGGTGCTGATTCTGCTGAATGATCGCGGTGTGGGGAATCGGCAGCCCCAGCGGCCGGCGGAACAGCGCGACCACGGCATACCAGTCGGCCAGGCCGCCGATTGTCGCCGCTTCGGCAAATGCCGCAAGAAACCCGAACGCCGGATGCATTCGCTCCATCATCCTGGCGATGATGAGCGTGACGACACAGCCTGCGAGCACGAGCGTCGCCAGCATCTTGATCCGGCGCAGTTCAGCGGCGCGCGCGATGTCGCCCCTGTCAGCTACCAGCACGAATTTTTCAGCGTCAGCCATGCGCGTATTCCACAAACGTGGAAACCGGAAATGCCCGATCAATCCTGGTCAACCGACATTGCATCGCGGACCCGCTCCCGTCAAAGGAAGGAGGCGCGCGGCAAACAAAGGCCCGCGCGAGGCGGGCCTTTGATCGTCGAATTGTAGGGTCGCCGGACCCGAAAGATCAGGCCGACTTTTTATCAGGCCGACTTGGCGTAGGAAGCAACCTTCGAGAAGTTGTCCTGCGCGGTCTTCGCACCGTCGGCGATCAGCTTGCCGAGATACTCGGTGGTCGCCTTGGCGCGCGACACAACGACTTCGCCCTGGGCGCGGAACAGGTCGTTCTGGATCGACACGACTTCGCTCAGCGACTTCGCAGAAGCCAGCTTGTCGATGCCGGCGAACAGAGCCTGCGCGTCTTCGTACACAGCCTGCTGGATGTTGCGGGAGATCTTCGCGGTCTCGCTGACCGAACCGGCAACGGCGCTCTCGATCGCCGAGGTCACCTTTTCCGAACCGTTGTGGATTTCGGTGGCGCGGTCCTTCGCGGTGCCGGCAGCCTTCTTCACGAACTCACGAGCAGCTTCGGGAACTTCAACATTCGGGAAGTTCTTGAGCGCGTCGGTGACAGGCGCGAAAGCGGTCTTGACGGTGTTCAGCACGGACTCAGCGTTGAAAGAATTGGTCATGTTTGTCTCCATCCTCAGGTTTCGAGCTATGGGCTCATCCCCGTCCGGAATGGCCCGGGGCACGGTTCTTATGCCCCAAGCTATGACGCGATGCAACATGAATGTTGCATCGCGTCATCACGAACCCGTGATAGATTGAAATACTATATTTTACAATATCTTACCCGACAGCTTCGGGCACTCCATAGGCCTCAAGCTGGGCGCGGACCTTCGAGACGTTGTGGCCCAACATCACGATATCATGGGTTTTTCCGCCCAGATCGCGCACCTGGTCGTGCAGCAGCGCCTCCGCCTTGAAGCCAAGGCTTTCGAACAGCGCGATGGCTCCGGTCTGGTCGACCGTCATCTGGGCCACGATCTTCTCCAGCCCCGATCCCAGCGCCAGCGCGAAGGTTTCCTGCGACAGCGCCCGGCCGACGCCAAGGCCGCGCACGTCCTTGGAAACCACCATGCGGATTTCGCCGACATGAGGCGACCATGACAGCGGATCGCGGACGATCGTGCCGCAGCCGACCACGACGCCATCCTTCACAGCCAGCAAGCTGACCAGCCCGCCGCGATCAATCTCCTTGATCCAGGCGGACAGCACCTTCGGCTCGCTGATGTTGCGCGGAATGAACAAGAGATCATGGACCGGCAGCTTCTGTGCGAAGGCCAGAACCGCGGCCTCGTCCGCCGCGGTCATGTGACGAAATTCAATCTCGCCACCTTCGGTCTTCACGCGGCGCGGATAGGAACGGACTTCAGTGCTCATGTTGATCGCTCACTTAACCAGGAATCGAGTTTGGGCCAGAGACGCTTGATGGCGTTCGCACCGGCGACGAGGCTGACATGACCGCCCTTGAGAATGACTTCGGTCTTGTCGGTGGAGCCGATTTTAGCAACCAGGTGTTTGGCGGCATCATAGGGCACGATGTGATCGTGCTCGGCCACCGCATGCAGCAGGGGAATTTTGATGTTGGCCAGATTCGCAGCCCGTCCGCCGACAGTCATGGTGTCGTTGAACAGCTTGTTGTCCCACATCAAATCTTTTGTGGTCTGCCGGAAATATTCGCCGGCCAGCGGCAGCGTATCCTGTCCCCAGCGGTCGAACATCTGGAAGGATTTCACGTACTCATCATTCCAGATGTTTTCCCAAAGTTGAATCTGCCCGATCGCGCGCGACGCCGGACGCAGCATTTCAAACGACGACCGGATCATTTCAGGCGAAACGTTGCCGGCCTTGTCGATCAGTCCATCCACATCGAAGTAGCGCCGGTCGGAAAAATTCTGGAACAGCTTCATCTGCCGGAAATCGATCGGTGTCGTAAAGCAAACCAGATTCTTCACCGGGCCATCGTGGAAGATCGAGGAATACAGCAGCGACAGGACGCCGCCGAAACAGTAGCCAATCACATTGACGTCGGTTTCGCCGGAATCTTCCTGAACGCGCTGGATGCACTCCGGAATAAATCCGAGAACGTAGTCTTCCATGCGCAACGACTTTTCCTCGGGCCGGGGCGCGGTCCAGTCGAGCATGTAGACATCGAATCCCTTCTTGAGCAGGAACTCGATGAAGCTCTGCCCCGGCACCAGGTCGAGGATGTAGCCGCGATTGGTCGTCGCCATCACGATCAGGATCGGAATGCGGTAAATCTCATCCGCCTGCGGCCGATAATGATAAAGGTTCATCGTGCCTCTGGAGATCAGCACGTCTTTCGGCGTCGATCCCAGCGTGGGACCTGACGACGCGAAGTACTCAACTCCCTTGATGCTGCGCTGAATCGCGCGCTGGACTTCGTTCTGGATACGCTCACCCATCTGGGTGAAATCCGGCACCGCGCTCGCGCTGGCAGATGCGTTATTGGCAGGTGCATTCATGGCGTACCTCCGCCGGCTGCGGAGGGAGGCTGCCGGGTGCGCGGCGGCCGCGGCATGGCGACTCCGTTCCCCTGCGAGGCAGCGTCACCATGCACGCGGTTGAGCAGCGCCTTGATTTCACTCAACTGACCTTCGATCGACTGCAGCCGTTCAGCCATGTTGGTCATCTGCGCGCGGCTGGGCAGGTTCATCCCGACCAGATAGCGCTCCATCAGATCGCCGACGGCTTTCTGTGCGCCAACGGAAGCACCCGTAAGCTGATGCGTCACTTTGCTGAATTGTTCCGACCCCATGACCTGATTGGCCATGGCGTTGAAACCTTTCTCCATCTCCGCAAGCATGGTGTGCCACACCTGCATCGGATCGGTGGGTTTATCGGACATAAAGAGCGCCCCTCCGGAAGCGTTAACGAAGCAGCCGTTGAACCGGCTTTTTTGCCATTCCATACCGTTGCGGGACCGGGGTCAACCGACCCGTCGTTTAAAACAGGCTGACGCTGTTCCCGGCTTCTGTCAGCGTTAAAAGCATGCAATAGGGATTTAACTTTATTTCATTTCGAGGGACGCGACGTGACCACAATTGCACACCAGCCGCCTCAGATGGCGAAAGCCAACGGGATCGAACTCTGCTACGAAATTTTTGGTGCGCCGGATGCAGAACCGCTGGTGCTCATCATGGGCCTCGGCGCCCAGATGATCCATTGGGATGACGAATTCTGTCAACAGTTGGCAGCTCGCGGCTTCCGCGTGATCCGCTTCGATAATCGGGATATCGGCAAGTCGACGAGGCTTTCAGGTGGAAAGCCGCTTCGTGCGCTCGACCTGATCAAGCTCCGGTTGTTCAAGATCGCGCCGGAAGCGCCCTACAAGCTGTGGGACATGGCGAATGACGTCGTCGGCCTGCTCGACACCCTTGGTATCAAGAAGGCGCATATCGTCGGCGCGTCGATGGGCGGCATGATCGCGCAGGAAATCGCGATGCAGCATCCCGACCGTGTGCTGTCGCTGACTTCCATCATGTCATCGACCGGCAATCCGAAACTGCCGCAGGCGACCCGTGAGGCGTCCGCCATCCTGCTCGCACCTCCGCCGACCACCAAAGAGGAGTATCTCGAGCGCTTCGGAAAAACCTGGAAGGTCCTGCGCGGCGGATCGTTTCCGCAGGATGAGGCAAAAGACCTCGAGCGGGCCGAAGCAACCTATGCGCGTGGCCTGAATCCGGCTGGCGTTGGCCGCCAATTGCGCGCGATCCTCGCCTCGGGCAATCGCAAGGACCGGCTTCGATCGGTCAAGGCGCCGACGCTGGTCATCCATGGCACCATCGATCCGCTGGTGCGGGTGGAAGCCGGCAAGGACACCGCCGCGTCGATTCCCGGCGCAAAGCTCCTGCTGATCGACGGCATGGGACACGCCCTGCCGATTCCGATGTGGCCAGCCATCATCAACGGCATTGCCGACCACGCGCACGGCGCATCGAAGCATTAAGGCAAATCAAGATCGTGGCCGGATATCCGGCCACGATCAATCTCAGCTCCCCGCCCACACGTCGAGGACGTAGCGGTTCTGCGTGCCCATACTGTCGATCCAGGCCGCCGCCGCGGCTTCATCGGCGCCCGTCTTCTCGCGATAGATCGACATCAACGCACGCTTGACGTCGGGCTCCATTTTGCCGCCGTCGCCGCAGACATAAATGATCGCGCCCGCCTCGATCAACTTCCAGACCTTGTCCTTCTGAGCGGCGACCAGATCCTGCACATAGCTCTTCGGCGTGTCGGCGCGTGAGAAGGCGACATGAAGATCGGTGATCCCCTTCTCCGCGTAACCCTTGAGTTCATCCGCGTACAGGAAATCCTGCTCGGGATGGCGGCAGCCGAAGAACAGCATCGATGGGCCGAGTGACTGCCCCTTCTCCTTCATAGCCGCGCGCTCCTGAAGGAAGCCACGGAACGGCGCAAGACCTGTGCCCGGCCCAATCATGATGATCGGCGTCGTGGCATTGTCCGGCAGGCGGAAGCCCGCCTTGGTTTCGCGCACGATGGCGTGAACCACGTCCCCCGGCCGGCGGCTGGCGAGATAATTCGAGCAAACGCCCTTGTAGATGCCGCGCCCGGATGTGGCCGGAGCATCGACCACGCCAACGGTCACGCTGCACTTGTTGTCGCCAAGCGCCGCCGGTGACGACGAGATGGAATAATAGCGCGGCGACAACAGCGAGAGCATTTCCAGATAGGTGTGGAACGGCAACTCGCACGCCGGATATTCTTCCAGCAGGCTGTAGACCGACCGGCGCTTGCCCAGAATTTCCGAACGGTAGAGTTCGGTCGAGGCAGGATCGTCACCGATAAATGCTTCCAGCTTCGGCTTGGTCCGCGGGCAGCGCGTATTCTCCGCCATGATCTGGATCTGCTTGCGGGTCGCGATCTGCTGCAACTCCACAAACTCGGTCAGCAGTCGTCCGACCGACACGGCGTTATCGACCGGCAATTGCGCACGGCGCCCGGCAGCCACATGCAGCCGGACCTGATCCGCAGGCAGGAAACCGAAACGCCGCGCCACGGCATCGACCAGAGCCGGATCGTTGCGCGGAATGACGCTGAGATGGTCGCCGACGCGGTACGTCAGATTATCCGGCAACTCGATTTCGATATGCCGTGTCGAGCGCGTGGACGGATTGGCGCCGGACCTGTTCTGCAGTTCGTCGTTGGCAAGAACCCGCATCTGCACCACGCCGCCCTGCACGACGATGGTGTTGACCGCAGTCGGCGCAACAGGCTCGAGCTGATACAGCGGCGCATCGTCCGCGCTGCGCGCGAAGCTCGCGCCCGAACCCGCGTCGAGACCGAACTCCTTCATCGAGGCCGCGCCGAGCTTTGCGAACCACGTCTCGAACTGGCCGTCGAGATCTTCCCGCGCATCGCCCTCGCCGCGCACATAGACCGACTTCGCACCATGTGCTGCGAGCTTCTCGTCGAGCATGCGCGGGACTGATTGATAGGTTGCGGCCCAGTCACTGTTGCCGCAGCCGAACACGGCGTAGCGCACACCGGCAAGCGCGTCCTTCGCCAGCTCGCCCGAAAGCCATTTGACGAATTGCGTGGCATTGTCCGGCGCGGCACCGTTGTAGGACGCGCAGAAGATCAAGACGCCGCCCTTGTCGGGCAAGTGACCGGCATACTCGTCCAGCGTGCCAAGCTTGGTGTCGAAGCCATTGACTTCGGCAAGATCGGCGACGCGTGTCGCGAGTTCTTCGGCGGTGCCGAGGTTCGATCCATAAAGAACGAGAAGCGGCGTGTTATGGCCCGGACGCGCACGGGCCGTCGTTGCCGGTGTTGCTGTGCCCGCCGATGCAGCCGCAGGCTTCGCCGTGATCTTCCGCTCGCTTTCAGGCCGTGGCCGGACCTTGATCTTGAAGCCATCCGGCTTGATCGTCAGCGTCTCCTTCATGTGCATCTGATAACGCTCATGATCGACCAGCCGGAAACGCTGAAGGATCATACCGATCGCCAGTGCAGCTTCGTGCATGGCGAAACCGCGGCCGATGCAGGCGCGCTGTCCATTGCCGAACGGCTTCCAGGCATTGACCGGCCGAGCGGCCTCAGCTTCGCGCGTAAAATGATCCGGGTTGAAGACATCCGGATGCGGGCCCCACACCTTGGGATCGCGATGCAGCGCCATCGCGAGAACCGCGATGAATGTGCCCTTCTTCAACTTGTATTTGCCGCCGATGACTTCGTCCTTGAGTGGCATGATCCCGTAGATCGGCGCAGGCGGCCACAACCGCAGGCATTCTTTCAATATCTGCGAAATGTAGGTGAGCTGCGTCACCTGCTGATAAGTCGGCTTGGCGCCGGTATCCGCACCGAGGACGCGATCAACCTCCTCATAGGCCTTCGCCAGCACATTTGGATGCTTCAGCAGCGCGTAGATAGCGCAAGACAGAAGGCCGCTGGTCGTTTCATGGCCAGCAATCAGGAAGGTGTTGATCTGGTAGCGGATGTTGACGTCGTCCAGGGTCTCACCGGTGATCTTGTCGACCCCGGTCATCATCGCGTTGAGCATGTCCTTCTTGCCGGCGGTAACCTCGGCATTCTTGCGCCGTTCCGCGACAATCTCGTCGACCATGGAATTCATGAACTTGACGTCTTCCGCAAGACCGTCGTTCCGCTTCTTCATCCATAGTTTTTCGAGCGGAAGGCCGCGCGTCATCATGATGGTTTCGAGCGAGCGCACCATCGATTCGACGAAGGGGTGATAGTCCTTGCGATAGAACGAATTGAACCGGTAGTCGAAGCCGCACAGGCCGATCGTGTCCAGCGTCAGCGCGGTCATGTCGTGAACGACATCGATCTCGTCATCGGCGTTGAGGCGTTCCCACTTCTTGCAGAGCTGTTCGGCGATATCGACCATCATGGGGTGATAGGATGTCATCGCCCGATTGCCGAACGGCTGGAGCAGAATGTTGTGGGCCTTGCTCCAGTTCGGCTCATTGGTGTGGGCCGTGAACAGTCCGTCGCCGCCGATCGCGCGCACCCGGCGCAGTGATCCACGCACCGACTTGTCGAAACGGGTTTCGTCGCTCAGTTCGTCGACGAGGTCCGCGCCGGAGACGACGACGAACGGCGCACCCATCATGTCGAGCCAGAAGATCGGGCCCAATTCCTTCGCCATCTTCGCCAGATGCTGTGCGGGCGCATTGGCGTCGACCGACAGCATGTTGCCGACAACCGGCTTCTTCGGCGGATGGGGAATCGGATTCAGCTTGTTCGGGGACGACATCTCTCGGGTATCTCCTGCCCACGTGACTTGAACGACGTCCGGCTAACCCGGAGCTTTTCGCCCAAGCTACTGTTGCGCCGCATCTTTTGCAAAGACTTCCGGGACCATGTGAAATTCACATGGCATGCCAGGATGCCGTGATCCCGGATCAGCCGAACCGCCGCTTGCGCCATTCAAGAATCTTGGCGCTGACCTCGGCGGGTTGCTCCTGCTGGGTCCAGTGACCGCTGTTCCTGATCAGATATTTCTCCAGATCCGGCACGATATTCTCCATCCCGTCGCAGGACGACGGCGGAAGAACCGCATCGTTCTCCGCCATGATCATCAGCGAGGGAACGCGCACAGTGTGGTCGATATGTGCGGACCGCTCCCAGTTGCGGGTCATGTTGCGATACCAGTTGATGCCGCCGGTGAACCCCGATGTCTTGAAGGCATCGATGAACACCTGCATTTCCTCGGGCGACAGAATTTTCTCGCGCGGGTCGAGTTTTGCGTCATACCCGGCGACCATTTGCGGGAAGGCCATGTTCAGCTTCGGCGATGCGCCAAGACCTGCGGCCGGCGGCCCCTCACCTGCGTCCGCTGCTTTCTTCTGCGGAATCGGCTTGCGCATGAAGAAGTCGAAGGTCTGCTCAACGCGATCCTCGAAAATCTTGTCAGCGCGGCGCGACGGATCTTGGAACTGCGCTATATAGAGATGATCGCCGTAACGCTGACGAAGCAATCCGATCGGATCGCTTGGCGTGCGCGGAGTGTGCGGCGTGTTCACGCCA
>Ga0209023_10000524_pt1 | contig 57903 bp, 53 predicted proteins | sample LakOneMetagenome_FD_187468 | JGI IMG/M metagenome (GOLD analysis project Ga0209023, IMG submission 187468) | Freshwater and sediment microbial communities from Lake Erie, Canada (SPAdes) (version 2) | ecosystem: Environmental > Aquatic > Freshwater > Lentic | place: Lake Erie, Canada...
TGCTGCGCGATGCCCCGGAATGACGGCGGGTTTACCGCCCCTTCCTCGCCTTGATTCCCCACGCTGCCGCCGATACGGTCCCGCGCGTTTCCCAACCCCCTCGCGAGACCGATTCTGCCGATGGATGCCCTGCCTGACCACATGCGCCCGGAACGTTCGTTCCAGGGCTTCATTCTCGCCCTGCAGCGGTTCTGGGCCGAGCAGGGCTGCGTGATCCTGCAGCCCTACGACATGGAAATGGGCGCGGGCACCTTTCATCCGGCAACGACCTTGCGCGCGCTCGGGCCGAAGAAGTGGAACGCCGCCTATGTGCAGCCCTCGCGGCGGCCCAAGGACGGCCGCTATGGCGAGAACCCGAACCGGCTGCAGCACTATTACCAGTTCCAGGTGATCATGAAGCCGTCGCCGCCGAACCTGCAGGAGCTCTATCTGAAGTCGCTCGCCGCGATCGGCATCGACCAGGCCCTGCATGACATCCGCTTCGTCGAGGACGACTGGGAAAGCCCGACGCTCGGCGCGTGGGGACTGGGCTGGGAGTGCTGGTGCGACGGCATGGAGGTCAGCCAGTTCACCTACTTTCAGCAGGTCGCCGGTGTCGAATGCGCGCCGGTCGCCGGCGAACTCACCTACGGGCTCGAACGTCTGGCGATGTATGTGCAGGGTGTCGACCGCGTCTACGACCTCAACTTCAACGGCCGCGACGGCGACGAGCGCGTCACCTATGGCGACGTCTACCTGCAGGCCGAGCAGGAATATTCCCGGCACAATTTCGAACACTCCGATTCCGAGATGCTGTTCAAGCAGTTCACCATGGCCGAAGAAGCCTGCCGGAAGTATCTCGCAGCGGGGTGGCGTGAGGGCAGCAATCAGAAAGAACACCTGATGGCGCTGCCGGCCTATGACCAGTGCATCAAGGCAAGCCATCTCTTCAACCTGCTCGATGCCCGCGGCGTCATCTCGGTGACGGAGCGGCAGAGCTACATCATGCGCGTGCGCGAACTGGCCAAGGCCTGCGGCGAAGCCTGGGTCCACACCGAAGCGGGCAGGGCGGTCTGATGCCTGATCTTCTGTTTGAGTTGTTCTCCGAGGAAATTCCCGCCCGCATGCAGGCAAAGGCGGCGGACGACCTGCGCCGCCTGGTGACCGAGAAGCTGGTCGCCGAAGGTCTCGTCTACGAGGGCGCGAAGGCGTTCGCGACGCCGCGGCGGCTGACGCTCACCGTGCACGGCATTCCGGCGCGGCAATCGGACCTCAAGACCGAACGCCGCGGTCCGAAGATCGGCGCGCCCGATGCGGCCGTGCAGGGCTTTCTGAAAGCGACCGGTTTGAAATCGCTCGACGAAGCCACGATCCAAAAAGACCCCAAGGGCGATTTCTACATCGCGCTGATCGAGAAGCCGGGCCGTCCGACGCTCGACGTGCTCGCGGAAATCCTGCCGCCGATCATCCGCACCTTCCCGTGGCCGAAGTCGATGCGCTGGGGCGAGCGCTCGGCCAAGTCGGGCTCGCTGAACTGGGTGCGGCCGCTGCACTCGATCATCGCGACCTTCGGCATCGAAACCGAAGAGCCCGAGGTCGTGAAGTTTTCGATCGACGGCATCGAGGCCGGCCAGACCACGCACGGTCACCGCTTCATGGCGCCCGCTGCGATCTCGGTGCGCCGCTTCGACGATTACGAAGCCAAACTGAAGGCCGCCAAGGTCGTGCTCGACCCGCAGGCGCGCAAAGACATCATTCTGGCCGACGCCAAGACGCTGGCGCAGGCGCAGGGTTTTGAACTGGTCGAGGACCAGGTGCTGCTCGACGAAGTCTCGGGCCTGGTCGAATGGCCGGTCGCGCTGATGGGATCGTTCGACAAGGAGTTCCTTTCGATCCCGGATGAAGTGATCCGCGCCACCATCCGCAACAACCAGAAATGCTTCGTCGTCAGCGATCCCAAAACAGGCAAGCTGACCAACCGTTTCATCCTGACTGCCAACATCGAGGCCAGCGATGGCGGCAAAACCATCGTCGCCGGCAACGAGCGCGTGATCCGCGCCCGGCTGAGTGATGCGAAGTTCTTCTACGAGACGGACTTGAAGACGAAGCTTGAGGATCGTCTGAAGAAGTTCGACCAGATCGTGTTTCACGAAAAGCTCGGCACCCAGGCCGAGCGCGTCAAGCGCATCGAGAAACTCGCGGCAGAGATCGCGCCGCTGGTCAAGGCGGATGTCGAAAAGACCAGGCGTGCTGCGCATCTGGCGAAGGCCGATCTGCTGACCGAAGTGGTCGGCGAATTCCCGGAGTTGCAGGGCCTGATGGGCAAGTACTACGCGCTGGCGCAAGGCGAGGATGCGTCCGTCGCCGCCGCGAGCGAAGAGCACTACAAGCCGCAGGGACCGACCGACCGCGTGCCGACCGATCCGGTGAGCATTGCCGTGGCGCTGGCCGACAAGCTCGATACGTTGTCGGGCTTCTGGGCGATCAATGAGAAGCCGACCGGCTCGAAGGATCCCTACGCGCTACGGCGCGCCGCGCTCGGCGTCATCCGCCTCGTGATCAACAACGAGATCCGATTCCCGCTCGGGCGGGTTTCGCAGTCGGCCTTCGCCAGCCACATCACTGCCGGTTACGGCATGGGCGATCAGGTGGTCGATCTGCTGCCGTTCTTCGCCGACCGACTCAAGGTCCAGCTCCGCGACCAGGGCGCGCGGCACGATCTCGTCGATGCCGTGTTCTCGCTCGGCGGCCAGGACGATTTGCTGATGGTGGTCCGCCGCGTCGAGGCATTGGGAAAATTCCTCGAGACGGACGACGGCAAGAACCTGCTGGCAGGAACCAAACGCGCCAGCAACATCTTGTCGATCGAGGAAAAGAAGGACAAGCGGGCCTTCGAAGGCGCGCCGGACGCCTCGCTCTACAAGCTCGACGAGGAAAAGGCGCTGGCGAAGGCGATCGACCAGGTCGGTCGCGAGGCGGGCGCCGCCGTCGCCGGGGAAGATTTCGCCGGCGCGATGGGCGCGATGGCGAAGCTGCGTCCCGCGGTCGACGCGTTCTTTGACAAGGTCAAGGTCAACGACGATGAACCAAAGGTGCGCGAGAACCGACTAAAGCTCCTGAACGAGATTCGGGCGGCGACGCGCGCGGTCGCTGATTTTTCCAAGATCGAAGGCTAGGCTATGGATCGCAAAACGCTTGCCGCTTACGACCAGGATGCGGCGGCGTTCGCGAAGGACTGGCACGATCAGCCGGCGCCCCGCGATCTCCAGCAAATCGTCGAACGGTTCTTCGTTCGTGGCGGCACCTCGGCCGATATCGGCTGCGGCAGCGGCCGCGAGGTCGGCTGGCTCAATGCCAACGGCTTTTCCACCACCGGGTTCGACGCCTCGGAAGGCCTGCTCAAGGAAGCCGGTCAGCGCTATCCAGGCCTCAAGTTCAAGCATGCGGAATTGCCCGAACTGCGCGGCGTCGGCACGTTCGACAACGTGTTGTGCGAAACCGTCATCATGCATCTCGAACGCAAGCAGATCGCGGCCTCGGTTCGTCGCCTGCTCGACGCCGTGAAGCCGAGCGGTATTCTCTATCTGAGCTGGCGCGTCACCGAAAAGGACGACCTGCGCGATGCCCAGGGCCGGCTCTATTGCGCCTTCGAACCCGCGCTTGTCATGGCGGAGTTAAAGGACGCGACCGTGCTGCTCGACGAGGAAGTCGTCAGCGAGTCCTCCGGGAAGAAAATCCACCGCCTGGTAGTGAAGAAGCCGGGGCTGGAGATTCGCGAATAGCAAAAACCCCGCCTGGAGGGGGACCCAGGCGGGGCTTTGTCGTCCGGTCGTTTCTCGCGCACATCCGCTTGCGCGGCGCCCGGACTATCCCAGTGTTCGACGCGATTAGTCGACCACTTGCATGATTCGGCGCGAGCGCGGTTCGACCAGCACGGTCTGGCCGTTCACCACCGTGTAGCGATAGGGCGTGACGCCGTAGGTCTGCGGGACGTCATAGGTGGTGACGCCGGTTTCCGGCAGCACGCCGCCGACGATCACCCGATCCGGAATCGTGTAGCTCGGCACCCGTTCGCGCACGATGTATTCGCGGAACGCCGGCCGCTGATCGACGGCGATACCCTCGCTGTCGTCGATAACAACGCTGCCGCCGCGGACCACGCCGACGGTGCTCTGCGCCTGCGCCGCGACAGGCACGGCGAGCGCGCCGGCGACAGCGGCAATGGCAAGAATCCTGTTTCGCATGGTCACCTCTCCTTTGCGAGAATGACGCCGGCATCACCGGCGCAACAGGCAAGCCAATGCGTCGGGCGCGGCAATGTTCCGGGATTCCGTAGCCTCATACGCGGCGATTCCGGGGAATTGTCGTGAAGGCCGGGAACCCGTTGAGGTGGTTGAGCGTCGTCTATTGCGGAACCGCGCCAGCGGCTAGATTGCCGTTCTCGATTCGATTTTCCTTCAAATCAGCCGGAGACATTTGAATGACCATCACCGCTGCGCACGTCCCCGCCATTGTGGCCCTGATCGCGGGAATCCTGATCCTGCTGATGCCGCGGCTGCTCAACTTCATCGTCGCGATCTACCTGATCTTCGTCGGTCTGGTCGGACTTGGCGTGCTCAAGATGTTTCATTTCTAATACATCTGGCGCTGGAAAGAGGGGTTTCGCGGCTTGCGCGGAACCCCTCAAAGTGGTGTAAGGCGCGCAATCTTTCCCCCATTTTCGGATAGTTGGAATCCATGGCCAAAGCCGTCGCGAAGTCCAAGAAGCCTGTGGTGAAAACCGTAGCGAAATCAAAGCCATCTGCCCGCAAGGCGTTGAAGAAGGCTGCGGCCAAGAAAGCCGCCAAGCCCGCCGCGAAAGCGGCCGCCAAGAAGGTTGCGGCCAAGAAGCCGGCCGCTTCGGCGGTAAAAGCCGGCAAGTGGGTTTATACTTTCGGCGACGGCAAGGCCGAGGGCAAAGCCGGCCTGCGCGACCTGCTCGGCGGCAAGGGCGCCAATCTCGCCGAAATGGCCAATCTCGGCTTGCCGGTGCCTCCCGGCTTCACGATCCCGACCTCGGTCTGCACCTATTTCTACGCCCACGACAAATCCTATCCGCCGGCGCTGAAGGGCCAGGTGGAAAAGGCGCTCGACTATGTCGGCAAGATCGCCGGCAAGGCGTTCGGCGATTCGAAGAACCCGCTGCTGGTCTCGGTCCGCTCCGGCGGCCGCGCCTCGATGCCGGGCATGATGGACACCGTGCTCAACCTCGGCCTTAACGACAAGACGGTCGAGGCGCTCGCCGCACTCTCCGGCGACCGCCGCTTCGCGTATGACAGCTATCGCCGTTTCATCACCATGTATTCGGACGTGGTGATGGGCTTCGAGCATCACCACTTCGAGGACATCCTCGACACCTTCAAGGACAGCCAGGGCTACACGCTCGACACCGACCTGACCGGTGACGACTGGGTCGAACTGGTCGGCCGCTACAAGGAAGCGGTGGCGCGCGAGACCGGCAAGGATTTCCCGCAGGATCCGCATGAGCAGTTGTGGGGCGCAGTCGGCGCCGTGTTCTCGTCCTGGATGAACGCGCGCGCGGTGACCTATCGCCGCCTGCACGACATCCCGGAATCCTGGGGCACCGCCGTCAACATCCAGGCCATGGTGTTCGGCAACATGGGCGAGACGTCGGCGACCGGCGTTGCGTTCACGCGCAATCCTTCGACCGGCGAGAGCAAGCTGTACGGCGAGTTCCTGATTAACGCGCAGGGTGAAGACGTGGTGGCGGGCATCCGCACGCCGCAGGACATCACCGAATATGCGCGCAAGGAATCCGGCTCCGACAAGGCGTCAATGGAAACCGCGATGCCTGACGCCTTCAAGGAACTGACGCGGATCTACACGCTGTTGGAAAAGCACTACCGCGACATGCAGGACATGGAGTTCACGGTCGAGCAGGGCAAGCTGTGGATGCTGCAGACCCGCGGCGGCAAGCGCACCGCCAAGGCCGCGCTGCGCATCGCCGTCGAGCTCGCCAATGAGGGCCTGATCTCGAAAAAGGATGCGGTGATGCGGATCGATCCGGCCTCGCTGGATCAGTTGCTGCATCCGACCATCGATCCCGCCGCCAAGCGCGATGTGATCGCGACCGGCCTGCCGGCTTCGCCCGGTGCGGCCTCCGGCGAAATCGTGTTCTCGTCCGACGAAGCCGCCAAGCTGCAGGCTGACGGCCGCAAGGTCATTCTGGTGCGGATCGAGACCTCGCCGGAAGACATTCACGGCATGCATGCTGCTGAGGGCATTCTCACCACCCGTGGCGGCATGACCTCGCACGCCGCGGTGGTCGCGCGCGGCATGGGCAAGCCCTGCGTCTCCGGCTGCGGCACCATCCGCGTCGATTACGGCCGCGGCACCATGAGCATCGGTTCGCGCTCGTTCAAGACCGGCGACGTCATCACCATCGACGGCTCGCTCGGCCAGGTGCTGGCCGGACGGATGCCGATGATCGAACCGAAGCTGTCGGGTGAATTCGGCACGCTGATGGGCTGGGCCGACTCCGTGCGCAAGCTCGGCGTCCGCGTCAACGGCGACACGCCGGATGATGCGCGCACTGCCATCAAGTTCGGCGCCGAAGGCATCGGCCTTTGTCGTACCGAGCACATGTTCTTCGAGGAAACCCGCATTCGCACCGTGCGCGAGATGATCCTTTCCGAAGACGAGCAGTCGCGCCGTGCCGCATTGTCGAAGCTGCTGCCGATGCAACGCGCGGACTTCGTCGAGCTGTTCGAGATCATGAAGGGTCTGCCCGTCACGATCCGCCTGCTCGATCCGCCGCTGCACGAGTTCCTGCCGCATACGCAAGCCGAGATCGAGGAAGTCGCGCGTGCGATGAACACCGATCCGCGCAAGCTCGCCGATCGCGCCCGCGATCTCGCCGAGTTCAATCCGATGCTCGGTTTCCGCGGTTGCCGCCTGGCGATCGCCTATCCGGAAATCGCCGAGATGCAGGCCCGCGCGATCTTCGAGGCGGCTGTCGAGGCCGAGAAGCGCACCGGCAAGGCCGTCGGCCTCGAGGTGATGGTGCCGCTGATCGCGACCAAGGCCGAGTTCGACCTGGTCAAGGCGCGCATCGATGCCTCCGCGCAGGCCGTGATGAAGGAAACCGGCAAGAAGCTGACGTATCAGGTCGGCACGATGATCGAGCTTCCGCGCGCCTGCCTGCTGGCCGGCGACATCGCCCAGACCGCCGAGTTCTTTTCGTTCGGCACCAACGACCTGACGCAGACCACCTACGGCATCAGCCGTGACGACGCCGCGAGCTTCCTCGGCACCTACGTCGCCAAGGGCATTCTCGAGATCGACCCGTTCATCTCGGTCGACCGCACCGGTGTCGGCGAACTGGTCAAGATCGGCGTCGCTCGCGGCCGCAAGACGCGACCGAGCCTCAAGGTCGGCATCTGCGGCGAACACGGCGGCGATCCGGCTTCGGTGGCGTTCTGCCACGAGATCGGTCTGAACTACGTCTCGTGCTCGCCCTACCGCGTGCCGATCGCGCGCCTCGCCGCGGCGCAGGCCGCGCTTGGCAAGACCGTGGCGAGCCAGGCGTAACGCGCAACAACTGACGACGATTGAGAATGGCCGGGATTTTTCCCGGCCATTTCGTTTGGTGCATCCGTCGTCGCTTTGCTTCTCGCAATAGCTGCGTCGAGTTCCCGTACTTGTCTGTCAGTAGTTTCTTCATCCTGTTCGTTGACGGGATGTTTACCACTTTCATCCGCGAGCTATTTACCAATGCGACGGAACCGATCGTGCGAGGTCACGCGGTGCATTGTGTGTGACATACACGCAACGCGGATTAACTCCCCGGCAACCTAAATTCGATACCAACGAAAAGGATCGAATTTTACGGATGTACTGAAGTTCGGTCGCGTTTTGTAAGCGTTGCGTAGAGCGTATCGATGTTTGTGTTGCGTAACCATCCGAAGGGCGCACGGTTTGCGTCCTTCGGACTCGGTCTTTGCGTCTTCGCATTGATGCCGACCGAGATCGGATATCAGGATATCGCCTCGCTATTGGCCCGGCAGCCCGGCGTTGCCGAGCGCTGGCAAAAGCGCGTGTTCTCCGCCGTCGGCACTATCCAGGTTGCGACCTTCTCGTTCGGCCGACCGATCGGAACTTCGCAGCCGCAGACCGCGACCTATCAGCTCGCGAGCCTCAACAATCAGGGCATCGACATCACCGGCTCGGTGACGCGCAATCCGCTCGCTGCTCCGCCGCCGCGCTATCAGGCCGCCGATTTTCCCAAGGTCGACCGCACCGCCAAGGGCGACCGCCTGGTGGTGGCGCCGCCGCCAGCGGAAGCATCCAATCCGGCCGAACATGTGCCGGCGATCGAGGATCCCGCGACCTCCAATGCACTGGTGAAGGGTGCCAAGACCGTCGAGCGGATGCCTGAGGCAGAACCCGCGCCGCTCGATCCGGAACTGCAGGCCGCGCTGAGCGCGCCGCCGCTGTCGCAATACGATGTCTCGATGTCGCTCGAAAGCAATCCGGTCGACGATCTCAAGGGCGCGCCGCAAGCGTCGCCGCCGTCGGTCGTGCGCGCTCCCACGGCACCGCGCGATAATTTCTCCTTCAAGACCTCCAACTTGTTCTTCGGCTCCTCGCTCGGTTCACCCGAGAGTATCGAGCGCTGGCAGCCCGGCGAAGAGCCGACCATCGTGGTGCCGAATCTGGCGCCCGATCCCGACATGAAGGTAATGGCCTCGCTGCCGGTCGATGCCGATGGCCCGGTCAAGGCCGGCGAAATGGGCGAAAGCATCGCGCCGAAGGGCGAAGTCAATTCCGACAACCAGCACGCCAAGACGCCGGCCGAACGCCTTGGCCTGTTCGACGAGAAGTCGCGCGCCAAATCGGAAAAGTGCCTGACCGAGGTAATTTACTTCGAGGCGCGCGGCGAAGCGGTGCGCGGCCAGATCGCCGTCGCCCAGGTGGTGCTGAACCGCGCCTTCTCCGGCAAATATCCGGACACGGTGTGCGGGGTGGTCTACCAGAACAAGCATCGTCATCTGGCGTGCCAGTTCACCTTTGCCTGTGACAACAATCCCGATGTCGTTCGCGAGCCTGACATGTGGGATCGCGCGCAGAAGATCTCCAAGGCGATTCTCGACGGCCGGCTGTGGCTGCCGGAAGTCGACCGGTCGACGCACTACCACGCTTATTGGGTGCGCCCGTCCTGGGTCAGCGAAATGAAGAAGATGTACAAATTCGGCGTCCACACCTTCTATCGCCCGCGCGCGTGGGGCGATGGCAGCGACGCGCCGAGCTGGGGCAGCCCGGCGGAGACCGCCGCGATCTCGGCGAAACTCGCCGAAGCCGCGCAGAGTTCGGCCGAGCAGGCGAGCTTGAAGCGGTAGGCCTTCACTGTCATTCCGGGGCGATGCGAAGCATCGAACCCGGAATCTCGTTCCGGGTTCATCGCTGCGCGATGCCCCGGAATGACGGCCCCAGATGCGGCCTCCCGCATCAAATGACGGTCGCCATCCAAATTGTCCTCGCAAGCTCCGCATTGCACTCGCCGATTTTGCAGGGCTGCCCTGCAGTGAAAAATTCTGCTCCGACGGCCTTGGGATTTCCATGCGAATGCATTAACTCCCCGTAACGTCCTCGACAGACCGGATTCCGGGGGAAACGACATGGCTATAACGGCAGACGATCTCCGTCCGGCATCGAGCTGGCGCACGCCCCTTGTCATCATCATTTGCGGCTGCACGATCGCGCTGCTGAGTTTCGGGCCGCGCTCCAGCCTCGGCTTCTTCATCCAGCCGATGACGCGGGAGTTCGCCTGGGGCCGCGACGTGTTCGGTCTGGCGCTGGCGCTGCAGAACCTGTTGTGGGGACTGGGCCAGCCGATTGCCGGCGCCATCGCCGATCGCTTCGGCCTGTTGCGCGTGATGATATCAGGTGCGCTGCTTTATGCGGGCGGCCTGCTGGTGATGCGTTATGCGGCCACCCCCGGCTCGCTCGACCTCGGCGCCGGCGTGATGATCGGTTTCGGCCTGTCCGGCTGCTCGTTCAACCTGGTGCTATCGGCGTTCTCGAAGCTGCTGCCGCTGGAAAAGCGCGGGCTTGCGCTCGGCGCCGGCACCGCAGCGGGTTCGTTCGGCCAGTTCCTGTTCGCGCCGTTCGGTGTGGCGATGATCGACAATTTCGGCTGGCAGTCGGCGCTGACGGTGTTCGCGTTCCTGATGCTGCTGATCGTGCCGCTGGCGCTGGCGCTCTCGACGCCGCCGGCAGCCTCCACCAACGTTCCGGCTGCGGATCAGCAATCGTTCAGGACTGCGCTCGCCGAAGCGTTCGGTCACCGTTCCTATGTGCTGCTGGTGCTCGGCTTCTTCACCTGCGGTTTCCAGCTCGCTTTCATTACCGTGCATCTGCCGGCCTATCTCTCCGACCGTGGCGTCTCGTCGCAGACCGGCGGCTGGGTGGTGGCGGCGATCGGTCTGTTCAACATCATCGGCTCGCTCAGCGTTGGCTATCTGCAGAACAAGTTTCCGAAGCGCTACATCCTTTCGATCATCTATTTTGCCCGTGCGCTGTCGATCGTGGCCTTCATCTCGTTCCCGATCACGGCGTTCTCCGCCATCATGTTCGGCGCCGCCACGGGGCTGACGTGGCTGTCGACGGTGCCGCCGACCTCGGCGCTGGTGGCGCTGATGTTCGGCACCCGCTGGTTCGCGACCCTGTATGGTTTTGCCTTTGTCAGCCACCAGGTCGGCGGCTTCCTCGGGGTCTGGCTCGGCGGCGTGGTGTTCGAGAAATTCGGCTCCTACACGCCGATCTGGTGGCTCTCGGTGCTGTTCGGCGTGCTGTCGGCGCTGATCAACCTGCCGATCGTCGAACAGCCGGTCGCGCGCCCGGTTGCACAGCCCGCCTGATCCGGTAAAACCCGCGGACATACAAAGTCCGGGGAGTTTACCGTGGGAACGTTCAAGGCCATCCGTATCGACAAGGCGGAAAAAGGTACCACCGCCGCGCTGACGCAGTTCGACGAAGCCGAACTGATGGACGGCGACGTCACCGTTCGCGTCGAGTGGTCGACGCTGAACTACAAGGATGGCCTCGCCGTCACCGGCAAGGCGCCGGTGGTGCGCCGCTTCCCGATGATCGCCGGTATCGATTTCGCCGGCACCGTCGAACAATCCTCACACCCGCAGTGGAAGGCCGGCGACAAGGTGATCTGCAACGGCTGGGGCATGGGTGAGACCCATCTCGGCAGCTATGCCGAAAAGGCTCGCGTCAAGGGCGATTGGCTGGTGCGGCTTCCGGAAGGCATCTCCACCCGCGACGCGATGGCGGTCGGCACCGCCGGCTACACCGCGATGCTGTCGGTGCTGGCGCTGGAAAAGCACGGCCTGACGCCGAACAGCGGCCCGATCGTCGTGACCGGCGCTGCCGGCGGCGTCGGCTCGGTTGCGATCGCCGTACTGTCGAAACTAGGTTATCACGTCATCGCCTCCACCGGGCGGATGTCGGAGGCCGACTACCTCAAGGGCCTCGGCGCCGCCGAGGTGATCGATCGCAACGAACTGTCCGCCCCGGCCAAGCCGCTCGCCAAGGAGCGCTGGGCGGGTGGCGTCGACAGCGTCGGTTCGACCACGCTCGCCAACCTGCTGTCGATGACCAGGTATGGCGGCGCCATCGCGGCCTGCGGCCTTGCCGCCGGCATGGACCTGCCGTCCTCGGTCGCACCCTTCATTTTACGCGGGGTGTGCCTTCTCGGCATCGATTCGGTGATGTGCCCGATCGAGCAGCGCAAGCTCGCCTGGAACCGTCTCGCCAGCGATCTGGATCACAAGAAACTAGCTGATATTACTCAGGAAATCGGTCTGGACCAAGTGATCGCTGCAGGCGCCCAAATTCTCGCCGGTCAGGTCCGCGGTCGAATCGTGGTAAAAATTGCCTAACCGCGTTCAGACTTTACCAACCAAGCTGCTCCAAAGTTGCCACGGTTGTTATGGTAAGTAGCGGGTAAAGGGGCCGAAAGGCCGATGCCCGCACTCTTGGTCAGTTGGAGTAGCTGCATGTTTGCGCGTTTGGTTCTTGGGGTCGTCACGGCCGGTGCGATGGTTGTGCCGGCGCTGGCCGGGATGATGAATGCCGACGAGGCGCGCAGGTTCGTGTCGGGCAAAGTGTTCGCGTTCAACTGTTTCGACGGCACCCGCGGTGCCGGCCGTATCCTCGACGACATGGGCGCTGCCGGCTCGATCCAGTTCTCCGGCTCCGGCCCGATCCGTCACATCCGCATGCCCGGCAATACGCTGCAGATCCGTGGTCAGGCCGTCTGTGCGGTGATCAAGGGGCTGCCCTTCGAGCCGTGTTTCAACATCGACAAGCGTGACGATCGCTCGTTCCGCGGCTCGGTCTCGGGCATGGGCTTCGCCTACTGCGACTTCCGCCACCAGGGCGGGGCCTCGATGCTGATGGCGCGCGCCGTGGCGCGGCCGCGCTCGTTGCATGCGACGGAGCAGGGCCGCTCGGTCGATGCCCGCGCCGAAATCTCCGCGCGCGTCGAGACCCCGGCGGTCGAGAGTGCCAGGCTCGAACCGATCAAGTCCGAGCCCAAAGCTGAAGCCAAGGCCGAGGCGAAGGCTGAGCCGGCGAAGGCCGAAAACGCCCCGGAACTGCGCCGCTCCACCGAGTGATTTTCCGCGAATAGTCAGACGGCGACCGCGGCGGTACCGCGCGCGCTTGTCCGTAGTCCTACGGCCTGAGGAATTCACGCCGCGGTAGCGACTGCCATTGCAACGTCATGGTCAAAGAGGCCAGGAGGCGGCCCAGACCCATGAGATTATCATGCCGATGTATTTTTTCCGGATCAGCCACGGCCGCTACGCCGGTGCGTCCGATCAGGGCTCCGAATTCGAAAGCCGCGAGGCCGCCTGGGCCGAGATGACCAAGGTGTGCGCCAATCTGCTCGGCAGCATTTCACGCAGCCTGAAGCAGAACGCCGAATGGCAGATGGAACTGCTCGACGAAACCAAGCAGCCGGTGTTCCGGATTCGCCTAGTCGCGGAATCCATCGGTTAGCGCTCCGACACCCGGTGCACCGATGCACGACCCGCTGCGGCCGTCTTTTGGCGGTCCGTTGTCTTTTGACAAACGTAGCGTCAGCCGGTCCACGTTCTCACGGCTCTCACTGTCATGGTGATTAATGCGCAGTAGTCATCTGGGCGCGAGTGACGGAGATCGTGCATTTTAAGATTGTTGATTCTGAACGCGTTTTCGTCGTGTCGGCTTCAAAAGCACGTACTATTACGGAGGTGTAGCGCTGCCTATCTAACAGGCACGTTAACCTTCCCATGGAATGATCGCCGTCATTGAGTACCGCTCTGTGGTCCTGCCCGCAGGAGCTCGCGTTCACGACGAACCGGCTCGTCCAACGTTACGGCCCGGTGCTTGTTGATCGCGCCCCCGCGCCTCACGGGAGCGCGCGATATTGCTCCGATCCGATCTCCGGGAATGTTTATTGGTTCATCAGGAAGTACAGATATGAACGGCTTTTCGATTCGTCTCACCCACAAGATCATGGCGATCGGTCTGGTCGGTTTGCTCGGGCTATTGGCGCTCGGCGCGATCTATCAGGTTGGCGCATGGTCTCAGGATGCCTCGCGCACCGTGGCGGGCGAAGGCCGTACGATCTCCGATCTCAACCGGCAGCTTTCGATCAGAATGCTGGAGGCACGGCGGGCGGAAAAGGACTTTCAGCTTCGCCGCGACGAAACCTATGCCAAACGCCACGCCGATTTGTCCGCGGCGATCGACCGTGACATGGACCGGTTGAAATCCTCGGCGCAGTCCTCCGGCTTCAGCGAAATTGTCGGCAAGATCGAGGTCATTCAGCGCGGCTTTGCAGTCTATAAGAAGAATTTCGCAGGCCTGGTACAGGGAGAGGTCAAGCTCGGCCTGAATGAGAAACTGGGCTTGACGGGCTCACTGCGTGGCGCTGTCCATGACATCGAGAGCAAGCTCAAGGAAATTGACGATCCCCGCTTGACCAGCGCAATGCTGATGATGCGGCGGCATGAGAAGGATTTCATGTTGCGCCGTGACGAGAAGTACGTCGGTGAACTGAAAAAGACCGCGGCGGACTTCTCCAAATCGTTGGCATCGACGGATATCGCGCCGGCGGTGAAGGCTGACATCGCAACGAAACTGGAAAAGTATCAGACGGATTTTTCCGCCTGGGCAGCCGGCGCGCTCGAAGTCGCAGGGTTCGGCTCGGCGATGTCGAAGACGTTTCATGATATCGAGCCTGTGATCGCCGATGTCGAGCAGAATGTCGAACGGCTGTACACGACGGTCGAAGCCAGTGAAGCGGCGACGCGCAGTTCGGTCGGAACTTCGATGCTGATCGCGTTCGGCCTGGCGGTAATCGTCGTGTTCGGACTGTCGTTCCTGATCGGGCGCTCGATCTCGCGGGCGCTGGCCTCGATGATCTCGGCCATGACCAGGCTCGCAGGTGGCGACGTCAACGTTGCGATTCCCGGCCTTGGCCGGCGCGACGAGATCGGCGAGATGGCCGATGCGGTCGAGGTGTTCAAGAACAGCATGATCGAAACCGACCGGTTGCGCGCCGAGCAGCTCGAAATCGAGCAACGGCAGGCGGCGCAACGCAAGGCCGACATGATCAAGCTCGCCGACGCCTTCGAAGGCGCCGTCGGCGAGATCGTCGAGACTGTCTCGTCGGCGGCGACCGAACTCGAAGCGTCCGCTAATACGTTGACGAAGGCGGCTGAACGCTCGCAGGGGCTTGCGACCTCGGTCGCATCGGCATCGGAAGAGGCCTCCACCAACGTGCAGTCGGTGTCGTCGGCGAGCGAGGAGTTGTCCACCTCCGTCAACGAGATCAGCCGTCAGGTCCAGGAGTCGTCGCGGGTCGCGGGTGAAGCGGTCGAACAGGCCCGGAAGACCAACGACCGCGTTGGTGCGCTGGCGCAGGCCGCCTCGCGCATCGGCGACGTGGTCGAACTGATCAACACCATCGCCGGACAGACCAACCTGCTGGCGCTGAACGCCACGATCGAAGCGGCGCGCGCGGGAGAAGCCGGGCGAGGCTTCGCGGTGGTGGCCTCCGAAGTCAAGGCGCTGGCGGAGCAGACGGCGAAGGCGACCGGCGAGATCAGCCAGCAGATCTCCGGCATCCAGGCTGCCACCGAAGACTCGGTCGGCGCCATCAAGGAGATCGGCGACACCATCGGCCGGATGTCCGAAATATCCGCAGCGATCGCCTCGGCGGTGGAAGAGCAGGGGGCGGCGACGCAGGAAATCTCCCGCAACATCCAGCATGCGGCGGCCGGCACAAGCCAGGTTTCCTCCAACATCACCGAAGTGCAGCACGGCGCCAGCGAGACCGGCTCGGCCTCCGCGCAGGTTCATTCGGCGGCGCAGTCGCTGTCGAACGACAGCAACCGCCTCAAGCTCGAGGTCGCGAAATTCCTGGGAACGGTGCGTGCCGCCTGACGTAGGCGCTTGGAACCGGGACAATCAGGGCGAGTATCTGGTATGCCACGACCGTTAGTTTGTAGGAAAAATTAGTATTTAAATACCTTTTTTTTGACGTTTTTCCGTAGTTCCACGGGGTTCCGAATTAACCGGCGGTTGCAGCCCGTCGGTTACCCTTTGCCGGATTATTTCGGCGCGCGTCGATTCGGTTGCGCCTGATTTTTAACCCGTCGAGAGCCAGCCATGTCGAAACTGTCCATCCGCGCCAAGGTCATTGCGGTCATTGCTTTCATGCTGGTTGCGATGTCGGGTCTGGGCGGGCTTGCGATCCACAGCATGCAGGTGATCAACGCGCACACGGTTGAAATCGCCTCGAACTGGCTTCCGAGCGTGCGGGTGCTGGGTGAGCTCCGCGCCGATATCAACCTGTTCCGCATCGCGCTGCGCGCCCATGTCATGACCGATTCCGTCGAGGGCAAGGCCGCCGGCGACAAGCGGCTGGCCGGCATCCTCGAGCGGATTGCAAAAGACCGCAAAAGCTATGAAACGATGATCACCTCTCCCGAGGAGCGTTCGATCTACGAGAACTGGTCGCGGGCCTGGGAAAAGTACATGGGCGGCATCCCGGATGTGATCGAGCTCTCGCGCAAGAGTGTCGGCCGGATTCCGCATGAGGCCAGCGAGGCGATCGCGAAGACGGTCGCGGTGACCGCGGCCGAGTCCGATACCTATCTGGAGAAGGCCATCAGCTTCAACAATACCGGCGCGGACACCGCGACCCGCGACGCAGCGGAAGGCTACAAGGTGGCGTTCTGGACGGTGCTCGGCATCATCTTTGCCGTCATGGTTGCGGGCTCTATCGTCGGGCTCTATCTGGTTCGCGACCTTTCGCGCGGCATCGCTGCGATCGTGGCGCCGATGCAGTCGCTCGGACGCGGAGACCTCGCCTCCGAAGTCACGCGCCGCGGGGAAAACACCGAGATCGGCGTCATGGCCGACGCGCTGCAGGTGTTCAAGGAAGCGCTGATCGCCAAGAAGGTCGCCGACGAGGCGGCCGCGCGAGATGCCGAGGCCAAGATCGAGCGTGCGCAACGCGTCGACAGCATCACCCGCACCTTCGAGGCCGTGGTCGGCGAGATCGTCGAGACCGTTGCCTCCGCCGCGACCGAACTGGAAGCGTCGGCAAACGTGCTGACGGTGACCGCCGAGCGTTCGCAGCAGCTCGCAGTTACGGTCGCTGCCGCTTCCGAAGAGGCTTCCACCAACGTCCAGTCGGTGGCTTCGGCCAGCGAGGAGCTCAGTTCCTCGGTCAACGAGATCAGCCGCCAGGTCCAGGAATCCTCGCGGGTCGCGAGCGAGGCGGTCGGCCAGGCGGAACAGACCAACAGCCGCGTCGGCGAGCTGGCGAAAGCAGCCTCACGCATTGGCGACGTCGTCGAACTCATCAACACCATCGCCGGCCAGACCAATCTGCTGGCGTTGAACGCGACCATCGAGGCGGCGCGCGCCGGCGAGGCCGGTCGCGGTTTTGCGGTGGTGGCGTCGGAAGTGAAAGCGCTCGCGGAGCAGACGGCGAAGGCGACGGACGAGATCAGTCAGCAGATTTCAGGGATCCAGGATGCGACCCGGGATTCGGTCGGCGCGATCAAGGAGATCGGCGATACCATCGGCCGGATGTCGGAGATTTCGGCGACCATTGCGGCTGCCGTGGAACAACAGGGCGCGGCGACGCAGGAAATCTCCCGCAACATCCAGCACGCGGCGACGGGCACCTCGGAAGTCAGCTCCAACATCACCGACGTGCAGCGCGGCGCCACCGAGACCGGCTCGGCCTCGAGCCAGGTTCACTCCGCGGCCAAATCGCTTTCCTCCGAGAGCAACCGCCTCAAGGTCGAGGTCGAAAAGTTCCTCGAAACGGTACGCGCGGCCTGACGGCCGTCGTACCGCAGAAACAGCGTGCCGCCCGGAGCCGACGGGCTTGCGGCCTTCTCAACATGCCCGAAAGGATGGTCCGTGCGGCCCCCGCACGGGCCGCCTTGCCGCAGCGATCCCGTAATCATACGGGGCGGCCCCAGTAGTTGCACGTAGTTCAATCTTAACCTGGATCAACGGTGCTGGTTGTATTTTCTTAAATTGTGCAACCGCGTTTTGCGGCGAGCGAGCCGATCTGCCATTTCCAGCTGGAGCGACATCATGCGCACCAATCTTCCCGTCACCACCACCGAGTACCCGATCTCCGACGAAACGTTGATCGTCTCGCGAACGGACTTGAAGGGGAAGCTCACTTATTTCAACGACCAGTTCGTGGCCGCCGCCGGCTTCACCGAAGCCGAACTGATGGGCCAGCCGCACAACATCATTCGCCACCCGGACATGCCGCCGGAAGCCTTCGACAATCTCTGGACCACCCTGAAGGCCGGCAAGCCGTGGGCCGGCGCCGTGAAGAACCGCCGCAAGAACGGCGATTTCTACTGGGTGCTGGCGACCGCATCGCCGGTCGTCGAGAACGGCCAGGTCACCGGCTACACCTCGATTCGTACCAGATTGCCTGCCGACCAGCGCGCCGAGGCCGAAAAAGTCTATGCGCTGATCCGCGACAAGAAGGCTCACGACTACAAGATCAGCGCCGGCGTGATCCGCCGCCGTTCGATGTCGGACCGTCTGTCGTTCTTTGCCGGAACGCTGAAAGCGCGGCTGGTCACGCTGGTGTCGATCATGGCCGTCAGTTTGCTCGCCGTCGGCTCGATCGGTCTGCTGGCGACACGCGACAGCAACACACGGCTGAAATCGATCTACGAGGATCGGGCGATGCCGCTGGCGCAGTTGTTCGAAATCAACGATCGCATGGCCAACAACACCATCGTGCAGTACGACGCCGTTGCCAACGGCCGTGCGGGAAAGCCCATCGGCGACGTTGCCGGCAAGGTTGGAGCGAATATCGACGCCATCTCAAAAACCTGGGCCACGTACATGGCGACGTATCTCACGCCGGAGGAGAAGCTCGTCGCCGAGAGCTTTGCCGCGAAGCGAAAGCGATATATCGACGAAGCCATCAAGCCGGCACTCGCCGCGCTGGGTGAACGCAAATATGACGAGGTCGGCGCGTTGCTGGCGGGCAAGGCCGCCGAGATATTCGGGGCTGCCAAGCAGGATCTCGACAAGCTCGTCGCGATCCAGGTCAAGGAAGCCAGGATGGAATACGATACCGCCACGGCGCAATACGTGGCGGCGATCGCGATTGTGTCCGTGACCCTGATCGTCACGCTGTTGTTCGGCGGCCTGCTCGGCCGACAGACCGTCCGGGTGGTGGTGCGGCCGCTCAAGACCCTCAACGACGCCATGCTGAACGTCACGCAAGGAAAACTCGACAACCGTATGCCGGTCGAACGCGACGACGAGATCGGCGAGGCCGTGCGCAACATGCAGAACGTGCAGGCGATCGTGCGCTTCAACAGCAATGAAGTGGTCGCGCTGCAGAAGCGTTCGGCAGAGCAGCGTAAGTCCGACATGGCCAAGCTCGCCAACGAGTTCGAAGGCGCGGTCGGTGAGATCATCGAGACCGTCTCCTCGGCCTCGACCGAACTGGAGGCCTCCGCCGGAACGCTTTCCTCAACGGCCGAGCGCTCGCAGCAACTGGCGACGACGGTCGCGGCGGCGTCGGAAGAAGCATCCACCAACGTGCAGTCAGTGGCGTCCGCCAGCGAGGAACTGACCTCGTCGGTCAACGAGATCAGCCGGCAAGTACAGGAATCCGCCAGGATCGCCAACGGCGCCGTCGACCAGGCCCGGCTCACCAACGATCGTGTCAACGAACTGTCGAAGGCGGCGGCCCGGATCGGCGATGTCGTCGAACTGATCAACAACATCGCCGGCCAGACCAACCTGCTGGCGCTCAACGCCACCATCGAGGCGGCGCGGGCCGGCGAAGCCGGTCGCGGCTTTGCCGTGGTGGCATCCGAAGTGAAGGCGTTGGCCGAGCAGACCGCCAAAGCAACCGGCGAGATCGGCCAGCAGATCTCCGGGATTCAGGCTGCGACCGACCAGTCGGTGTCGGCCATCAAGGAGATCAGCACCACCATCGAACGGCTGTCGGAAATCTCGTCGACGATCGCGGCCGCGGTGGAGGAGCAGGGAGCTGCCACGCAGGAGATCTCGCGCAACATCCAGCAGGCCGCGCTCGGGACCACGGAAGTCAGTTCGAACATCACCGAGGTCCAGCACGGCGCCAACGAGACCGGATCGGCCTCGCTGCAGGTGCTGTCTGCCGCGCAGTCGCTGTCGGGCGACAGCAACCGCCTCAAGCTCGAGGTTGGCAAGTTCCTCGCAACGGTGCGGGCTGCCTAATCCGCTGTCGCTATCCTCCCGCAGGCGCTGCGGGAGGAGCCGCCGCCGCGCCCTGCCGACGGAACAGAATCCGCTGGTACAGCCAGCCGATCGCGACCAGCACCAGGCCGAGGCACATGAACGACAGCGCGCGGTAGACGCCGGTCAGCGCCGACATGTCGATCACGAAGGCTTTCAGGATCGTCAGGGCGATCACCGCGGCCGAAGCCAGCCGTGCGCGCTGCGAGTTGGCGAGGATGCCGATGCCGAGCAGGATCACGCCGAACATGAGCCACGCGATGGAATAGGTGTATTGCTCGGCGCCGCTGGTCGAACCGACCACCATGACGGGGCCGTGATAGAGCCGGCGGATTTCGGCGGTGACATAGGTAAGCGCCAGCACCAGGGCGCCTGCGGCGAGCGTATTGGCGTAGGCGGGTGGGCGATGGCCCGCCACCGCATAGGACAGCAACAAAGCGAGCACAGCCGGCAGCGCGTAGGCCAGCAGCAGCAGGTTGATGAAGCGGCCGCCGACGTCGATGGTCCAGATCAGCGGCTGCTCCAGCAGCAGCAGTCCGCCGACGGTGGCAAGACCGGCGAATGCGGTCAGCAGCAGGGCGCCGGCATTATGCACGACGCTGCCGGTGCGCAGGCGCAGCCGTTCCAGTCCGATCGCCATGGCGAGCGCGACGCAGACCTGCAACGCGACTTCGGTGAGACCGGCTGACGTGAAGTAGGGATCGCCGTCATTGACGGCGTGGCGGATCTCCATGAACGCCAGCAGCACCGTAAACAGGATCGCGGCCGCTTCCACCGAGCGCAGCGGCGCATCGTCGCCGCCGCGGCGCAGGAAGATGCTGCCGAGCCAGAACGAGGCCGCCGGGATGCCGTAGCCCCACAACAGCCAGTTGAAGATCGGCGTGGTGCCGATGGCATCGCCGACAATGCGCGGATTGTCGGCGATGCGCAGCACCACGATGCCGGCGAGGATGGCGGCGAGCGAGCGCAGGAACGGGATCGGCCGCTGCAGCGAGATCCAGGCCGTGCCGGCGGACATCAGCGCCAGCGCGATGGTGAGCCAGCCTTTTTCCAGCACGAAGGTCAGCGCCAGCGCCAGCGCCGACAACGCGCCGGTGGCGTATAGCGCGACGGCCGCCTGCAATCCGGGCCTGTCTGCGCGCTTGGCGAGGATCTCGGTCGCAGCGGCAAAGGCTGCGGCCAGCAACACGGCGAGAATGGCGAACGGAATCGAACGGTCGAGGTGCACGATGCGCGCATAGAGCGCGACCAGGAGCGCCAGCGGCACGAACACGGAGGCCGCCGACCAGATCACGGCAATCACCGGTCTCGTTGCCCGGCCCTGCGCCAGGAAGCCGGCGATGCCGAACGCGGCGGCGAAGATCGCAGCCGTGGTCAGATGCACCGAGACCGATCCGTCGGTGGCATTCGGAGCGATGCCCGGCAGCGGACCGCCGGGCAACACCAGCATGTCGCCATTGGCGCGCACCGCCCATTCGGCGAACACGACAAAGACTAGCGCTGCTGCGGCGGCGACGCCGCCGGTCGCGGCATCGCTGCGCCAGGCCACCGCAAGGCTGCCGGCGACCAGGAGGCCGAATGCGATCATCGCGGTGTCGGCGTGAAAACTGCCCAGCACGATCAGCGTCGCGCCGACGAGATAGGCGGCGAGCGATCCCGACGAGATCGGCTCGATCTCGCCCTCAGTCGCAGGCGGGCCGAACATGAAGCCGCATACCACGAGCAGGGAGGCGAGGATGAACCCGACGATCACGTGGAACGCATGCGGCGCTACCATCGACGGACCGCATTCCAGGCAGGGGAAGGTCCACAACAGCGCGAATGCGATCGTGGTGACCGCAAGCCAGCGCCACAGCCTTACCCGCGCGAGGCCGAAGGCGGCGGCGGTGACGATCGCGAGATAGATGTAGAGCGCCCAGAAATCCGGTTTGTCAGACGACACCAGGACCGGCGTTGCGAAAGCGCCGACGACGCCGAGGCCGGCCAGCGCCGGGCCATGCAGCAGTGCCGCCGCCAGCGTGCCGAGCGCGACCAGTCCGAGCAAAACGAAGGCGGTCGCGGGCACCAGGAAACCATAGAGCGCATAGGCGGCGTAGACGGTGGCAAACGCGACCGCGGTGCCGGCAGCGGTGAGAATGGCGGGGATGTTGGCGACTGGCAGCGCTTCGATCGCGGAGATGCTCTCCTTGCGCCGGGTCCATTCGCCGGCGCCGAGCAGCGCCAGTGCGAACAGGCCGCCTAGGATCGTGCGTACGCCGGGGCCGAGCAGACCGGCATCGATCGAATATCGGACCATGAAGAATCCGCCGAGCGCCAATGTCAGCCCGCCGATCCACACCACCCAGCGGGTGCCGACAGTTTCCTCGAACCCGCGACCGGGCGCCGGCAACGGTGGCGGTGCAGCAACGGGCGAACTGTCATCAGCTTCCGGCGCTACCTCGCTGGGGCCGGTAGGAGACAGGGTGTAGGCATCGGCAACGATCGGCGGCGGTGTTGTGGCAGCCTCGGGTACGGCGGGCGCAATCGACGGCTCTTTCGTCTGAACCTGCGTCAGCGGCGGCGGTGTGGCGACCGTCCTCATCCGCTCGACCGCATACAGCCGTTCGCGCAACGCGGCCACCTGGTTCATCGCCTTGCGGGCAAAGACAAGGGCGACGATCGCAACCACGATCGCTATGAAATCGAAGGGATTATCGAGCATCGAGCCTCCAAACATAGCGCTTTCGAGCGAACGATAGTTCGCGTCAAGAAAACGCGTCGAACAGAAAGGGCGCACCACAACATGCACCGGTCACGTCAGCGCCCGTTGCCCTCAGTGAGTGCCGCTTTAACGGCTAAAAGTTCAAATGAATCCGCGCGATGTTGTCGCACGTTATCCGTCATTGAGAAGAAGCGGCATCATTCCAGGTCGAGTTGGAACGGCTTGCCCTCGACCGTCATGCTGCCGGGGCCCATTTCGTCGAGGGCGCGCAGCATCCGGCCGTTGCGGCCCAGTGCCTTGTCGGCGAGGCTGACGATCAGGCGGTTCGGGGAAGCGATCGCCGAGCGGGCGCGAATTTGCCTGGCGATTTCGACTTCGTCGCGGTGCGGGTTGAGCATGCAGGCGGCGGCAAACGCGCTCGCGGTCGAGCGGCTGATGCCGGCATAGCAATGCACCACCATCGGCGCGCGGCGGTCCCAGCCGCGCACGAAGGCAAGCACCCTTTCGATATGCGCATCCGACGGTGCCATGAAGCCATCCAGGTGCTCGGTGATGTCGTCCATCGAGACTTTCAGATGGTTGGCTTCCAGTACCGAAGCCGGCCGCTGCACCTGGTCGACATTGGCCATCACGGTGAGGACATGGCTGGCGCCGGTCGCACTGACGGTCTCGGGCAGGGCGGCGAGCGAGCAGACGTGAAGCATGGTGTTTCCTGGATACTGTTTCACCGGATTATAGCCGCTGCCCGTTGGGTGGGCAAAGGCGCGAAGCGCTGTGCCCACCGTCTTGCGTTCGGCGCACTATTGCGGTGGGCACGCTTCGCTTTGCCCACCCTACGAGGGTTACAACGGCAGAAGCAGGTTAAATCGCGCCAAAAACTGCTTCTCGGCCCGCGCCGCGGTCCAGGGCGTCAGATAGTCGCGTTCCGTGGCCTCGGGCAGGCCGGGGTCGCGGCCGAACAGACGCTTGGCTTCGGCCACTGAAAATCCGGCCAGATGAATGGCCTCGAGATAGGCCGCGCCGCGGTCGGCGGCCTTGATCGCCTGCGTGATCTCGTCTGCCAGCACCGGCGGCAGGCCGAAGCGGATGTGGATCGCCGACAGCAGGCGCTTCTCCACCACCTTGTAATCGCCGCCGAGCACCGCCTTGAACGGCGAGATCATGTCGCCGATGACATATTCCGGCGCGTCGTGCAGCAGCGCCGCCAGCCTGAAACGTACGTCGACGCGCGGCATCTGCTCGCGCAGGACAAGTTCGACCAGCAGCGTATGCTGCGCCACCGAGAAAATATGCGCGCCTGAAGTCTGCCCGTTCCAGCGCGCCACCCGCGCCAGCCCGTGCGCGATATCGACGATTTCGATATCGAGCGGCGAGGGGTCGAGCAAATCGAGCCGTCGTCCCGACAGCATCCGCTGCCAGGCCCGCGTCATGTCGGGCGCGAACGGTTTTCGGCTCATTTAGTCTTGAGTCGCGGCTTGCGCAGCTTGCCGCTGCAGTTCTCGTGGCAGAAGCAAGTCACCAGATGGTCGTTGACCATGCCGGTGGCCTGCATGAAGGCGTAAACGATCGTGGGACCTACGAACTTGAAACCGCGCGCGCCGAGTTCCTTGGAAACCTTGATCGATGTCGGCGTCGAGGCGGGCACGCTCGCGGTGGTCTTGAACTTGTTCACGACAGGCTTGCCGTCGACGAAATCCCAGAGAAATTTCGAGAACCCGGCGCCTTCCTCCATGATCTCGAGATAGCCCTTGGCGCTGTTGATCGCGCCCTCGATCTTGGCGCGGTTGCGGACGATGCCGGCATCGTTCATCAGCGCGTGGACTTTCTTCTCGCTGTAGCGTGCGATCTTCTCGGGCCGGAAATCGTCGAAGGCTTTGCGAAAGTTCTCGCGCTTGCGCAGGATCGTGATCCACGACAGCCCGGCCTGGAATCCGTCGAGGATCAATTTTTCATACAGCGCACGGTCGTCATACTCGGGCACGCCCCATTCGGTGTCGTGATATTCCATGTAGAACGGATCTTCGCCCGGCCAGGGGCAGCGGGTCTTGCCGTCGGCATGCAGGCGCGCGGATTTGCTCATGGAAATTTGCTCATAGGAATTTCTTCACGCGACCGTCTGCTTCGGTGTCTGCTTGATGTCGTTGGGATCGGTGAGATGGATCGCCAAACCACCCGCGCTCAGCGAAGCGCCGGCCTCGAGCGCATCAGCGACGCGATCGGTCCGCAGCAGCGCCAGCCCGTTGCCGCCTGATGTCGAGCCCATAGTGCCGACGGATTTGTCGCCGGCCAGAACCGTGACGCCGGTCTCCGGCGAAAAATCGTCGAGCACGACGCGGACGATGCGGGTGCGCGCGGTGCCGCGATGCTGCATCCGTGACACCACTTCCTGGCCGACATAACAACCCTTGTCGAAATCGACGCCGTGCAGGCGGTCCATGTTGGTTTCGTGCGGGAACGCATCGCCATACATGAAATCGAGCCCGCCGCGCGGCACACCCATTTTGATGCGATGCGCCTCATAGGCTTCGCTGTCGACGAGATCGGCGCCGAGGATGTCGGCGACCTTCGGCGCCAGTTCCTGCGGCACCAGAATGCGCCAGCCGAGCGCGTCATTGCGTGGATCGGCGAACGCCAGATCGGGCTTCATCGCGGGCTCGCCGTCCCACGCCGCCAGCACGCCGAGGCTATCGGACAAATCTTCCACCACGACCTTGGCGCGCAGCTTGTAGAAGCCGAGCTTGGTGGCGAGGCCGGTTGCCAGCGCGCGCGGCACGTCAATCAGGAACCCGCCGCCATGGCCCGACGGCGCTTCGGTGATCAGGAAATCGGTGATGATCTTGCCCTGCGGCGTCAGCAGCGCGCCGAATCGTCCGAGCCCGGGCCGCAGCAGCGTGACGTCGGTAGTGACCAGCCCGTTGAGGAAGTTTCGGGCGTCCTCGCCCGAAACTCTGACCACGCCCCGGTCGGTGAGAAACGCTGATTTCATGCAAAAATCTCGTGTGACATGTTGCGGAGAACGTAGGCCGCCGGTGCCTAAACGACAAGGGCCGGGCGGGGGGCACGGGCCGGGCGCCTCGCCATGATGGCCGCACGCACGATTGGCGTAGCCCGCGGAAGTGGGTGATCCGCTATGCAAGCCGCGGCGACGTCCGTTATCGGGGGCAGAACGGAAGTCGTCTTTCAGGCCCGGCAGGTCGTCGTTTGACCCAACCCGGACATGGAATGCGCACAGCGGAGTCTGCGATGCCCTATCAAGCCGTCGGTGGAACCGATAAAATGCCGTCGTTGGGCTTGGGGACTAAAATGCGACGGCGCGAATTCATTGGCCTGTTGGGCGGCTCCACTGTCGCGTGGCCTGTGGTGACGCGAGCCCAATCATTGGGGTCTTCGCGCAAGATCGGCTATCTGCATCCTTACCAGATTGATCCCGGCTCCTTCATAGGTAGCGTGCTGGGACAGCGATGGCGAGAGCTTGGGTTTGTCGAAGGCGAGACAGTCCTGCTGCGCTCGGCACAAGGTGACATCGCGCGGATGCCGGGGCTCATCGCCGAACTCGTCGGCCTCGGTGTTGGTGTGTTGGTTGTGGTTGGGTTGGCAGCAGTCAAGGCCGCGCTCTCTGCGGCCCCTGCCATGCCCGTCGTGGCGATAGATCTTGAAACCGACCCTGTCAGTGCCGGACTTGTCGGCAGCTGGGCAAGGCCAGGCGGCAACTTGACTGGATTGTTTCTCGACCAGGCAAGCCTGACTGGCAAATGGCTGGAGCTCCTGAGACAGGTTAAGCCCGGCCTGAAGAATGTCGGCCTCGCATGGGACCCCAGCACCAGGTCTGATCAGCTGGAAGCTGCTCAAAACGCTGCACGCGCCATCGGGGTTGAAAGTCTTGTGCTCAAGGTGAACCGGCCCGAGGAATTCCAGGCAGCGTTCGGAACTTTGGGGAACGAGGCAGCAACCGGCGTCGTGCTACTGGGTTCGCCAACACTCACGGCCAACGCGCATCTTTTTTCCGATGCGGCTCTCAAATTCAAGTTGCCGACAATCTGCTTTTTCAAGCCCGTTTCGAGAGCAGGCGGTCTTATGACCTACGGTCCCGCACTGGAAGCCTATTTTCCGCGCGCGATCTCTATGGCTCACAAAATACTTAATGGCGCCAAGCCGAGTGATATGCCGATTGAACGGCCAGATCGATATGAGCTGGTCATCAATATGAAGACCGCGAAGGCTCTGGGCCTTGAGATCCCGACAGCAATGCTCGGGACCGCTGACGAGGTTCTTGAATAGCGGTCCGCTTCTGGTTGTGGCACGAACCGGACCAACTGTACCGGTCCGATGATGTCCGTTGTTCGAGGAAGACCGGAAGTGGCGTTTCGGAGCCGTCGGGACAGCCTTTGACCCGGAACGGTCATCGGCTCGCTTGGACCTATGCAGTAAAAGCCCTACGCTCGGGTTGAGAGTATTGGGGGCAGGATTGGGTATGAAGCGACGCGAGTTCATAACACTTATCGGCGGTACGACAGTGAGTTGGCCGCTCGCTGCGGCGGCGCAACAAGTGGAGAGCACATACAGACTTGCCTACCTTGCTTTGTTGCCCGGTGAAGAAGCAACTCTGGCGAAGCCTTTCCTGAAGCGGCTGCAGGAGTTGGGCTTCATTGAGGGCAAGAATCTAACAGTGGAGTACCGTTCGGCCGAAGGTCGGTCGGAGCGATTAGCCCAGCTCGCTGCAGAACTTGTGCAGGCCGGCCCGAATGTGTTGGTGGCGGGATTTGGATCCCTTGCGGCGAAAGCGGCGGCAGCAGCGACGAAGACCATCCCCATTGTTTTTACCACAGTGGGCGATCCCGTTGGGGCAGGTTTGGTAGAAAGCTTAGCTCTGCCCGGCGCAAATGTGACCGGCTTAAGCGATCAGGCCAACGACCTCGCCGCCAAGCGGCTCCAGATATTGGAGGACCTCGTTCCCGGCAAGCAACTCATCGCGGTGCTCTTAAACCCGGATACGCCTTTTTCTGCGTCTGCACTGCGAGAGGTTAAATCTGCTGCGGAGCACGGACACCGGCCCCTGGCGGTGTTCGAGGCAAGAACTGCCGATGAAGTGTCGGCCAGCATCGAAGCGGCGATCAATGCTGGTGCAGCAGGATTGCTCACCTTGGATGATCCACTGCTGCTGAGCACGAGGCTTCAGATCACTGAACGCGTTGCTACTGCTCGGCTGCCGGCGATCTACGGATTTAGGGACTTTGTAGACGCGGGCGGCCTGATGGCATACGGCGTGGACCGACGGCAAAGAAGCAGACGTGCCGCGGAGTATGTGGCCAATATCCTGAAAGGCGCGCGGCCGGCGGACCTCCCTGTCGAGCAACCAGCGAAATTCGAGTTCGTCATTAACTTGAAGACCGCAAAGACGCTGGGGCTTACCATCCCACCTACGTTGCTCGCAATCGCCGACGAGGTGTTGGAATAGAGACGCTTTTTATTGCAGTGCATGAGTCCGGTTGTGGCACTTAGCCGACATAGCGCTATGTCCAGCTTGAGCCCATTACCGGCTCAATAGCGGACATGCGATCTGCATCGCGGCTTCTCGATCGACAATGAGCGAAGACGGCAAGCCGGACGAAGCAGGCAGGACCAGTTTACTGCTTCGCCAGCGACAGCGAAAATTCGCCGTTGCGCACCCGGTTCGGAAGTCCCTCGACGAATTTGCCGACCGCGTCCTCGCCATAGGTCGAGACCAGCTCGGCGAGTGCGGTGAACAGGCTTGCCTGCGCCAGGCAGTCGCCATCGACGCCGTCGTGGCGGGCTTCGGCCCAGGCTTCGTTGAGGTAGCTGAGCGCAGCCTGCTTCTGTTCGTGGTCGGGAAGCGGATCGCGGGCGATCGAGAAGGTCGCGGGATGGCTCATGAAACTCAACGAAATCTGTGCGCGATCCAGGGCGGAGCGCGGCGAACGCGTAAAGCTGTAGCACGCGGCGCGCCTCGGGCGAGGCACATCTTTAGGAAAGGTTAACGGCGGTGCTCGAATTTGCGGCGGGGTTCCGTTGGGTCAACCCGCCCTACGAAATGCAGCCCAGAATCTCCGCAGGTGTGGTGCACACATGCCTGGCGCCGGCGCCGGTCAGTTCCTCCCGGCTGCCATAGCCGTAGAGCACGCCGATGCCCTGGATGCCGTTCTTGCCGGCGCCGACCATGTCGTGGCTGCGGTCGCCGATCATCAGGGCTTTGGCCGGATCGGTTGCCGTCTGCTGCAGTGCGTATTCCAGCAGATGCGATTTGTCGGAGCGGGTGCCGTCCAACTCGGCGCCGAACACGTGGCCGAAATACTTCCGCAGCTCGAAATGGTCGATGATGCGGTCGGCATAGACGTGGGCCTTGCTGGTGGCGACGAACAGCCGATGGCCGGAGTCTTTCAGCGTTTCCAGCACCTCGGCGATGCCGTCATAGACCCGGTTCTCGTACAGGCCGATGTCGGAGAAGCGCTCCCGATAAAGCGCCACGGCGCGGTCGGCAGAGTCTTCGCCGAGCATCTTGACGAAACTCGATCGCAGCGGCGGGCCGATGCACCAGGTCAGTTCGTCTTCGGGCGGGATCACCGGATGATCGAGCTTTTGCAGCGCATAGCGGATCGAACGGGTAATGCCGGGCTTGGGGTCGGTCAGCGTGCCGTCGAGGTCGAAGAAGATCGTGTCCATGACGTTTGCGTGCCGTCCTAGTTTGCGTAACGCGCCGTCAGATCGCGCGAGATCTTCGAGCCTTCCTCGATGTAGCGGCGGATCGCCACCGAGGCGGCGGGGGTACAGGTGCGGTAGGTCTGCTGAAAGCCGTTATAGCCGCGGTTGAAGCCGGCGATCATGCGGGCGCGGCGGTCGCCGGAGGGGGTCTCGGCATCGACCAGCGCCTGCATCTCGTTGCGCCATTTCGCGCCCTCGTTGGTGCCGCAGATGCCGCGCAGGTAATGCAGCGTGCCGAGGATTTCGGCCAGCCGCTGCAGGTCGCCATCGAACGGCGCGGCCGCATCCTGGGCCCGGGCGGGGACGAGGCTGCAGCCGGCAATGAGGATAAAAATGGCCAGAAATTGCTTGCGCATTTGGGGGTCCAGAACCCGCCCGATATGCCCCCTCAATACGCCCGAGGCAAGGCGCAATCCCCGGCCAAATCGGGGTTAAATCAGCCGCCTGGCCGCCTCGATGACCTCCAGGAGGCCTCCGGTGACCTTGAGGTCGCCGATTGCGTCCGGGGCCAGCCATTTGAAGTCGTCGTGTTCGTCGTTCAGGACCGGCTCCCGGGCGGTCCAGCGCGCCGCAAACGACATGATCAAGTAATGGCCGCCGCCCTCGGGGGTCGGCAGCACCTCGCGCCAGCCGGCGAGCCCGAGAATTTCGATTCGAAGCCCGGTTTCCTCGTCGACCTCGCGATGCAGGGCGGTGTGCAGCGATTCGCCGAATTCGACCCGGCCGCCGGGGAACGAGTAGAAGCCCATGCCCGGCGAGCGGGAGCGGCGAACCAGCAGGACCTTGCCGTCGCGAAAAATCGCGCCGCTGACGGCAAGCTGGGGACGGGTTGGATGATCGAGGGAAACCAAGGCGCAATCCGGGAGGCGGGGAACGTGCGCGGATCATGCCCGATCGGACTGCCGAGGTCTAATGCGAGCGCAGCAATTCCCGGAAAGATCAGTTCGCCATGATCTGTTCGACGTTGGCCTCGGAGGCACCGTTGATGACGCCGGCGGTCATCATCACCAGCGGCTTGACCCAGCCGGTGGCCTGCTCGGCCAGCGTGGCGCGGGTCTTGTCCTGCTTGGCTTCGCGCATCGCCGAACCGACCGCGGTCAGGATCGAGGTCATGTTGTCGGTGAGCTTGTCGAACTCGGCGCGGATGCCCGGCTCTGCCATTTCATAGGCCTCGATCGCGAGGTCGCGGTCCTTGAAATTCGAGGCGATGAAATGCTCGGCGTAGGACAGCGGGCTCCAGGCCAGGAAATCCTCGGCGCATTCCGGCATGTCCGGAACCATTTCCAGGAGCATGATGGCTTCGTTGAAATGGTTCAGGTAGTCGGTGGCCAGGCCGGTACGGGGGTTGATGTTGGCAGCCTTCAACTGCGCCGCGCGGGCCTCGCTGATCGGGCCCGCGTACGTCGGAGTTGGGCGATCGGATCGCGCGGTGGAGGCCATTGAGGTCATCAGCGCCAGTGTTAATGTTTGGGGTTAAAAGACGTTAAATGATCGCCTATTTGGCCTAGATAATGTGCGGACGTTTCGTAATCACATCGCCCCCGGCGGCACTTAGGCAGATTTTTGGCTACATCGAGCAGCCCAATTTTCCGCCGCGGCACAATATTGCGCCGACCCAGCCGATCCCGATCGTCATCCTCGAAAACGGCGGCCGACACTTCAGGTTGATGCGATGGGGACTGGTGCCTTCGTGGGTGAAAGAACCGAAGAAATTCACGCTGCTGATCAATGCGCGTTCCGAGACGGTTCGGGAGAAACCCGCCTTCAAGAACGCCATGAAGCGGCGTCGCGTGCTGGTTCCCTCCGACGGCTATTACGAATGGCAGGACAAGGACGGCCGCAAGCGCCCGTTCTTCATCCATCGCCGCGATGGCAAGCCGGTCGGTTTTGCAGCGCTGGCGGAAACCTGGATGGGCCCGAACGGCGAGGAGTTCGACAGCGTCGCCATCGTCACGACGCAGGCCGGCCCCGATCTCGCGGCGTTGCATCACCGCGTGCCGGTGACGATCGCGCCCGATGATTTCGAGCGCTGGCTCGATGGGCGGGCGTATGATGTCGATGACGTCATGCCGCTGTTGAAGGCGCCCGGCGTCGGCGAGTTCGCCTGGCACGAGGTTTCGACGCGCGTCAATCGCGTCGCTAATGATGACGAGCAACTGGTGCTGCCGATCACCGACGAGCAGAGGGCAACCGAGGAGCCGAAGCCGGTGAAGAAAGCCGCGCCGCGCAAGACGGACCCTGCACCGTCAGGAGATGACGGGCAGGGATCGTTGTTCTAGGCGAACGGGGCCTCGCCGTTGCCGAACGACCAGTTCTCGCGTTTGGTTTCGACGAGGTTGATGATGACGTCCTCACGGCGAACGCCGGTGGACGCGAGGTTTTCTGAAATGGCGCGATAGAGCGCCTTCTTCTGTTCGGATGTGCGGCCTTCGGCGCAGGTAATCTGGACCATGACAAGGTCAGGCGAATGAGCGATTCCGAGAAACGTTTCCGGCCCGATCACGCCGCTGGTGGCGGCGTGATCGGTGACGATCTGGAAATAATCGTCGGCGGGAACATTGAAGGTCTCGACCATGGCCCGATGGACCCCTTGCGAAAGTTCGGCACCGAATGCCGCAGGCTTGCCTTCGACATGGGAAATGCGAACGAGCGGCATCTGAAGTCTCCTGGTTTCAGCCGGACCGTTGGTTCAGGCGGCGGCCTGCGCCGCGACGGCCGATCCGAGATCGGCATTGCTGTAGGCGATACCGCCGATGCCCCAGCCGCCATCCACGGCGTAGCTTACGTTCGAGAAAATATGCTCGCGCTTGATGCGGCCCTTGGCGGCCTCCTCGATGATGGTGGTGCCTTCACCGATCCAGGCATCCTTCAATTCCTGCGTCGGCAGCACGAAGGACGGCACCTTGAGCTCGAATATGGCGATGTCGGTGCGCTTGCCGCCGGAGAAGGTGCGGCCTTTGGGCAGCACGGTGACTTCGCCGACGACGTTCGGCGTCATGAACTTGTTACCGGTGAGGCCGTGCAGCCGCAGCAACAAGTCGGTGAGTTTGCGGAACGCGTTGGCTTCCGCTTCCGCGGTCAGGACACCCTCGGGAACGATGATCTGGATCGGCATTTGCTAGTCTCCATGAGCGACACAACCTGATGTCCCCGCGGTTGTCTGCGGACGTCGCTATCACTAGATAACGATCGTTATCACCTAAACATAACGATCGTTATCTCGTCAACTGTCATATAACGACCGTTATCAAATCAATGTGAGAGGCTGACATGGCGCGGTCGAGGGCAACTGAAGGCGATGCGCGGGCGCGGCTGGTCGAGGCGGCCGGACGCGGTTTCCGCACTGGCGGATTCGGAGGCGCTGGCGTCGATGCGTTGGCCAAGGGCGCAGGCCTTACCTCAGGCGCGTTCTACGCGCATTTCGATTCCAAGGCGGAAGCGTTCCGGCTCGTGGTCTCCGAAGGCATCGCGAAGCTGCGTCACCGCGTGGCGGCGTTTCAGGAGCAGCACGGCCGCCACTGGCGCGACCCCTTTGTCGATTTCTATCTCGGCGCCCGGATGGAAGTCGCCCTCGACGAAGCCTGCGGCCTGCCCAGTTTGTCGTCTGACGTCGCACGCGCCGACGATGCGACGCGCTCGGTCTACGAGGCCGAGCTGGCGCGCCTGGTCGAGGCGGTGGAAGCCGGATTCCGCGGAGTGCATGCGACCGAGCGGGCGTGGTCGCTGCTGGCGGTGTTGTCAGGGGCGGCAACGATGGCGCGGGCGGTGAGGGACGAGAAGATCAGGCGTGCGATCCTGGACGCGGCACGCGTGGCGGCCAAGGCGATCTAGTTCACGGCGTCGGTTCGCGGCCGTCGAGCCATTTGGCGAAGGTCACTGTCTCTTGGTTGTAATAACCGATCGACCGGTAGAAGGCGTGCACCTGCGCATTGTCCTTGCGGACCATCAGTTGCAGCTTCTGGATACCGCGCTCGCGCAACCAAGCTTCGGCGGCTTCCATGATGGCGCGGCCGAAATACAGGTAGCGGCGATCGGGATCGACGGTGACGTAGTAGACCCAGCCGCGATGGCCGTCATAACCGACCATGACCGAGGCGGCGACGGCGCCGTCGCATTTGCCGACCAGCACCGTGGAACTGTCGCCGCGGCGCGCCAGCGCGATATCGGCGGCAGGATCGTTCCACGGACGGGTCGAACCGCAGCGATGCCACAGCGCGATGACCTCAGTGACGTCGTGGTCTTCGATCGGTGCGACAACGAGCGTGGCCGGACTGTTCACAGCACCTTGCCTGGGTTCATGATGCCGTGCGGATCGAGCATCGCCTTGATACCGCGCATCAGTTCGATCGCGGTCTTGTCCTTGACGTCGGGTAGTTCGTCGCGCTTGAGCACGCCGATGCCGTGCTCGGCCGAAATCGAGCCGCCCATCCGCAGCACGATCGCGAACACCACCGCATTGACCTCATGCCAGCGTGCGAGGAAGTCGGCCGAGTTGCCGCCGACCGGCTGGGAGACGTTGTAATGGATGTTGCCGTCACCGAGATGACCGAACGGCACCGGCCGCGAGCCCGGGATCAGCTCGACGACGGCGGCGTTGGCCTCTTCGATGAAATCCGGCACGGCGGCGACCGGAACCGAGATGTCATGCTTGATCGAGCCGCCTTCCGGCTTCTGCGCTGCCGACATTTCGTCGCGCAGCTTCCAGAAGGCGGCGCGCTGGGTCAGGTTCGCCGCGATCACGGCGTCGTCGACGATGCCGTCCTCCATGCCTTGGGCGAGGATCGCCTCCAGCGCGTCGCGGGCGTCGTCGCGCGACGACGACAACTCCATCAGCACGTACCAGGGATGCTTGCCCTCAAGCGGATCGCGGATGTCGATGCCGTGGCGGATGCTGAAATCAACGGCGATGTCGGCCAGCAATTCGAAACTGGTCAGGCTGCCGGCCGCCTCGTTCTGCGAGATCGACAGCAGCTTCAGCGCAGCCGCCGGCGACTTGAGCCCGACATAGGCGGTCTCGATCGCACGCGGCTTCGGAAACAGCTTCAGCGTCGCCGCGGTAATGAAACCTAGCGTGCCTTCGGCGCCGATAAAGAGATTGCGCAGGTCGTAGCCGGTATTGTCCTTCTTAAGCTTCGACAGCCCGTTGAGAATCCGGCCATCGGCCAGCACCACTTCGAGCCCGAGCGCCATCTCGCGTGCGACGCCGAACGCCAATGCAGCGGTGCCGCCGGCATTGGTGGAGAGGTTGCCGCCGATGGTGCAACTTCCCTCGGCGCCGAGCGATAGCGGAAACAACCGGTCGACCTCGCGCGCAGCGTTCTGTGCGATCTGCAACACCACGCCCGCCTCGCAGGTCATCGTGTTCGACGCCGGATCGATCTCGCGAATCTTGTCGAGCCGCCGCATCGAGACCACGACCTCGCCGTTGTGCGGCGTCTGGCCGCCGACGAGGCCGGTGTTGCCACCCTGCGGCACCAGCGCGATACGGTGTTCGGTCGCAAGCTTGCAGATCGCGGAGACTTCCGCGGTCGAGCCCGGGCGCAACACCAGCGGCGAACGTCCGTGAAACAGGTCGCGCTCCTCGGTGACGTAAGGCGCGATGTCGGCTGTGTCGGTCATCGCATATTTGTCGCCGACGATGGCGCGAAACTTGGCGACCAGTTCGGGCGACAGCGGTGGCATGGCGGCTTGGGCGATGTTCATCGTCTTCTCTTTCGGCGTTATTCCCGTCCAACGGCCGCGCGGCGCAGCCGATCGTTGATGGCTTCACCAAGGCCTTCATCCGGGATCGGCATGACTGCGATGGTGCGTGCCCCCTTGCCATCGAATTTGGCATCGAGCGCTCGAAGAAAGCCGAACAGGTTGGCGGCGGCCTCCGTGAGATCGCCGCGTTCAGACAGATTCATCACTGCGGCCGCGCCGTCAATTCCCGAAATTGCTCCGAGGCCGAACGCGAGCAATGCCTCGCCGGGCTCGACATGGCTGGCATGAAGCCGGACCTTCGCGCGCGGCGCGTAGTGGGACGCCAGCATGCCGGGCGCCAGCGGCTGGCTGCTGTCGCTGTCGGCGTCCGCCGGCGGTTGCAGCAGCGCGCGGCCGAGCACGCGTTCGATGTCGGCGCGCGGCAGGCCGCCGGGGCGCAGCAGCATCGGCTGTTCGAAACAGCCGACGATGGTCGATTCGACGCCGACCGCGACCGCGCCGCCGTCGACGATCAGGTCGATCCGGCCCGACAGGTCGCTTTCGACATGGGCTGCCGTGGTCGGCGAGACGTGGCCGGACAGGTTGGCCGAAGGGGCGACCACGGGCCGGCCGAACAGGCGCAGGATATCGCGCGCCACCGGATGGGCCGGTATCCGGATCGCGACGGTATCGAGGCCGGCGGTCGCGAGATCGGCGACCGCGCAATCGTCGGCCTTGGGCAGCACCAGCGTCAGCGGCCCGGGCCAGAAGGCTTCCGCCAGCGCCAGCGCCGGGGCGTCGAAACGGGCGATCTGCCGGGCGGCGGCGAGGTCGCCGACGTGGGCGATCAGCGGATTGAAGGCCGGGCGGCCCTTGGCCTGGTAGAGGCGGGCGATGGCAGCCGCGTTGGTAGCATCGGCGCCGAGGCCGTAGACGGTCTCGGTCGGGAACGCGACCAGCCCACCCTGGCTGAGCGAACGCGCGGCAGCGGTCACGGCAGCCGCGCCGGCGGGCAAAATCGTTGTTTTCAGGCCTACATTCACTGTGATTTATTTCCTCAATAGCCGCCTTGCGGTGGCCGAAACCCAAGGCTATAAGCCGCGTTCTTAGTCGGAGTGTGGCTCAGCCCGGTAGAGCACTGCGTTCGGGACGCAGGGGTCGCAGGTTCGAATCCTGCCACTCCGACCATGATTTCCTTAGGCTTTTTGCCTTCTTTCCCTGCTATCTTCAAGGCTGACGACTGATGTGGGCGCCGTGGTGCCCGCAAACGCGCAGCGCTACCTCAGCCGACATTTCCAGGAACCGCGCACCCCGCACTGCCTATGGCCGGGTCCCCGGCCAAAGCCGATGCCGGCTTCCGTCCCGCGTAGCCACCGGCCAACTTTCCAAGGAGATGGACAGTTTCTTTCCAGTACAGGCGCCGTCTGACGCGATTGCGAGCGGCGAATTCGGCGTGAATTTCCATCGCAGTGACAGCAATTTGGCGACTATCGAGGCAGGTGTGGCAGAGGCCAACTCGAGAGTGGCCCGGCTCTTGCTCTTCCCGGTATGACGGTTTCTGATAAATATCATACCGCGAGGCTGGGGTGGAATGGCGCAGGTGAGGAAGTGGACTTTGCGGGCGGTTGAGCCTGGCCCGGTCCTGCTGTTCGGTGGGCTCGTTGCCGCCAATGTCGGCGCCTGGGCATGGGCCTTCGCCGTGTTCGCCGACCGGCCGCCGGTGATGGCGACTGCGCTGCTCGCCTGGGCGTTCGGCCTGCGCCATGCCGTGGACGCCGATCACATCGCGGCGATCGACAACGTCGTGCGCAAATTGATGCATGCGGGCAGCGTGCCGAGAAGCGCGGGCCTCTACTTCGCGCTCGGCCATTCCACCGTGGTCGTGGTGGCAACCCTGCTGCTTGCTGCAGGTGCGGCGAGCTTCGCCGGTGACAGCCTGCTCAGAAGTATCGGCGGCCTGATCGGCACTTCGGTCTCCGCGATCTTCCTGCTGCTGATCGCCGTGCTCAACCTTGCGATCCTCGTCAGTCTGTGGCGCACCATGCGCGCGGTGCGCGAACAGAACGTCCACGATGTGGAGAAGATCGACGCTTTGCTGGCCGGCCGCGGTTTGCTGGCGCGCTTGCTCGCGCCGATGTTCCGCGTCGTCACGAAACCCTGGCACATGTATCCGCTCGGGTTCCTGTTCGGGCTCGGTTTCGATACCGCCTCCGAGATCGGCCTGCTCAGCATCTCCGCGCACGAGGCCGCGCGCGGCCTGTCGCTGTCCCATGTGCTGGTGTTTCCCGCGCTGTTTGCCGCCGGCATGGCGCTGGTCGATACCGCAGATTCGGCGCTGATGGTCAGCGCCTATCGGTGGGCCTTCGCCGATCCGATGCGGAAGCTCTGGTACAACCTGACCATCACCGGCGCCTCGGTGGCGGTCGCGCTGTTCATCGGCGGTGTCGAGGCACTGGGCCTGATCGGCGATCAGCTCGGGCTATCGGGCGGATTTTGGGCGCTGCTCGACCATCTCAACCAATCACTCGCCGGGTTCGGCTTCGTGGTGATGGCATTGTTCGCGCTCGCGTGGCTCGTGTCGTTCCTGGTCTATCGTGCCGTGTCCGGAGGTGAGCATTGGCCGCGTCCCTTTGCCGATGCCGAGCCCGACGTGCTGGAGTGTGCCGATGCGGTCGAGGTGGCCTAGGGTCGCGGCGCTCGGCCGGCAATGCGGCAGGGCCTCGACGCTCGGCGTCTGCGTCCTGCTGACCGGCGGCGAAAGCGGTTTTGCGCATGACGCGGAGAGCTGGCAAACACTGCCGCCGATCCATGTCATTCGCAACGACGCTCCGCGGCAGAAGCCGCACGCATCGACGCGTCGTCCCAAGCGAACGGCAGCAACCTCGAGTCGCACCGTGTTCGAGCCTGCGGCATCTGCCGGATCGGACGGGCGCAGTGTGGCCTCAGGGGCCGCCGCGGCGTCGAGCATGGCCAGCCAGATGACGATGTCGGGCGAAGCGCTCAACGCGCGACCGGTGATGCGCCCGGGCGAGGTGCTCGAAGCCGTGCCGGGACTGATCGTGACCCAGCATTCGGGTGAGGGCAAAGCCAATCAGTATTTCCTGCGCGGCTACAATCTCGATCATGGCACCGATCTGGCGATCTATGTCGATGACGTGCCGGTCAACATGCGCACCCACGCCCACGGCCAGGGCTATGCCGATCTCAACTGGTTGATTCCGGAAACCATCGGAGCCATGGAGGTCCGTAAGGGACCCTATTTCGCCGATGAAGGCGATTTCTCCTCGGTCGGCGCCGTCCATATCGGCCTGATCGACCGCACGGTAAAGGGGCTCGCGCAGATCACCGCCGGAAGCTTCGGCTATCGCCGGTTGCTCGGTATGGATTCGGTCAAGCTCGGCGAAGGCACACTGCTGGTCGCTGGCGAAGCAGGCAGCTATAACGGTCCCTGGGACAACCCGGACAGCGTGCGCAAGCTCAACAGCCTGGTGCGTTACAGCCAGGGCACCGCAACCGACGGCGTGTCCGTTACCGCGATGGCCTATGCCAACAAGTGGAATTCGACCGACCAGATCCCGCAGCGCGCGATCGACGCTGGTATCCTCAACCGTTTCGGATCGGAAGACGGAAGCGACGGCGGCAACACCAATCGCTTCGCGCTGTCGGCGCGTGCAGCGCAAAGCGATGATGCAGGTTCGTGGAAAGCCAATGCCTTTATCGTCAAGAGCGAGCTCGATCTCTTCAACAATTTCACCTATTTCCTCGATAACCCCGCGCTTGGCGACCAGTTTCACCAGCATGACGATCGCTTGATGGCCGGCGCCAACATCTCGCGTACCCTGAACGGGTCGTTCGCAGGCGTGCCGATGCAGACGACGATCGGCTTGCAATCGCGCTACGACGCGATCGATCTCGCGCTGATGCGGACGTACCAGCGCAGCTTTCTCTCCAGCGTCCGCAGCGACAAGGTCAGCGAGGGCAGCGTCGGCGTCTATGCCGAGACCAGCCTGCGCTGGACCGATTGGCTGCGCACGATCGCGGGGTGGCGCGGCGACTATTACGCGGCCGACGTCACCTCGCTGTTCAATGCCGGCAATTCCGGCCGTGCCGAGGCCGCGATCGGCAGTCCGAAACTGCGGGTGGTACTCGGCCCGTTCAACAAGACCGAGTTTTTCCTCGGCGCCGGCTATGGCATGCATTCGAACGACGCGCGCGGCGCGACAACGACCGAGGATCCCGGCGATCCCACGACGAAACTTTCGCCATCGCCGCTATTGGTGCGTACCAAGGGGGCGGAGGCCGGTGTCCGCAGCAAGCTTATTCCGGATCTCGAAACCTCATTGAGCGTATTCGTGCTCGATCAGGACTCCGAGATCCTGTTCAGCGGCGATGCCGGCGACACTTCGGCGACCCGCGCCAGTCGCCGCTACGGTTTCGAGTGGACCAATCACTATCGCCCGAAATCGTGGATCGGCATCGACGCCGATGTTGCGATGACCCATGCGCGCTTCCGCGGCGCCGATGCGGACCAGGCTGAGGTCTACGCATCGCTGGCGGGCTTTCCGGAGGCCCGGATCGGCAACGCGCCGGGCAATTACATCCCGAACGCGCCGGCGATGGTTGCCTCGGCCGGCATCACGCTCGGCGAGAAAACGGGATGGTTCGGTGGCGCGCGCTGGCGCTACATCGCTTCGAGCCCGCTGACGGAAGACAGCGCGTTTCGCTCTCAACCGACCGGCATCTTCAATGCGCGGCTCGGCTACCGCGCCGACAACGGCTGGCGCATCCAGCTCGACGTGCTCAACCTCTTCAACACGAGGGCGAACCAGATCACCTATGCCTATGGTTCGCTCCTGAAGACCGACACGCTCTACAATCTCTGTGCCGCCAATGCCGCGCCGGCCGCGGTCTGCCGGAATGGTGTGATGGACTATGTATTCCACCCGGTCGAACCGCTGACCTTCCGGATTACCCTGGCCGGCGCGTTCTAGGTTCAGTCCGGTCGGGAATCTCGGAAGGTGCGTTCGCCGGTGATGATGGCGGACAGCATGCTCTGGCGCGACATGATGTCTTCGCGCAGTGCGGCGTAGATGTGCAGTATGACGAACACCACAATGAACCACATTCCCAGGTGGTGCAGGGTGTGGACGTCCTGGCTGTTTGGAAAGATCGTGAACACCCAGCCGAACAGCCGATACCAGCGGCTGTCGATACCCGCGCCCTCGGCATAGAGCGCGAATCCGGTCATCATCATCGCGACCATCGCGACGATGAACAGGAACATCGCGGTATTGGCGAGGGGATTGTGGCCGACGTACTTCTTCGGGTAGCGCACCAGGAAGAGATACCAGCGCAACTCGTACAGAAAACCCCAGCGCCAGATCCGGTTGTAGAACGGCAGTGCAAAGAGCTGCCGCGCGTAGGCGTTGCCGACAAAGGCCCAGTAGACGCGAAACAGGAAGCCGACGGCGAGCGCTTGTCCCGATGCGAAATGGATGAAGCGGATATAGCCCATCGTGTACCAGTTGCTGGCCTCGCCCGGCATCGACGGCAGCGGTGTAGCGATCAGATATCCGGTGACCACGAGCAGGGTGATGAGCAAGGCATTCAGCCAATGCCAGACGCGCACGGGGGCTTCATACACATAGATCGACTGGCGGCGCGTTCCCGCAGCGCCGACCGCATCGAGCGTGCCCGGTATCTCGGAAATTTCTGTCATCGATTGCTCCCGCCCAGAGCGATCCGACGCAGAACCAAACGAATCAGCTCGCCTGTTCCGACAATATCGCGCGCCGTATCGCGGAAAATCCCCGCGACCAAAAAAAGTTTCACGAGGTGTTATGCGTTGCGTGATGCGACAGGATGGAAACAAGTTTTATCTCGTGATGGAAATTTCGCTCTCAGGCGCTGCTTGAAACTGCTCGATCTTCTTTCAGTGCGAGCAGCGTGTTTGGTTAAATGACGCTGGATGCGATGGTCGATGGTGCTGCGCGTCGCTGCACTCGGGTGATTTTCGATTTACCGATGATTAGGGTCGTGGCCGCATCGTTGCGTCATTTCGAGCTTCCAGCGAGCGGGTATTGCAAAAATGAATCTGAACTTCGTGGCGCGCATTGTTGCCCGGGATGGGCGGCCGATGTCGGGTATGTTTCACGGTCATGGGCGGATGAATGCCGCCGCCATGAGCCTTCCCAAGAGCGAGCCGGTGTTCGCCAACGTATCGATCCGGGCGAAGATCATGATCGGGTTTGCCGGCGTTCTGCTGCTGTCGGCCGTTACGATGGCCGGCGCCTATTTCGGTTATGAGAGGATTCTCGACGGCTTCGGCGTCTATCGGGTCAGCATGTCGGAATCCGACTATGCGCGCGAGATCGACAGCTCACTGTCCGCCTATCAGAGCAATGCGCGGTATTTTGCCATGGCCGGCACCCGGGAAGCGGAAGCCGCCGCCGAAGAAGCGCGACGCAGACTCGAGCAGACCATCACCGCGGCCAGGACCGAGACCTCGACCTTGAGCTGGCAGCAGTCCATCAAGGAGCTGTTCGAGAGCTACCGCGCCTATACCGACTCGTTCAACAAGGTGCTGGCGTTGTGGTCGGAGATCGGCCGGTCGGGCGCGATGCTGGAGGAACAGGCGCGTGCGGTCAGATCCGCCCTGAGCGATACAAATGCGTCGCAGGGCGACGTGGAAGCGATCGACGGCTTGCGCGACCGCTTTGAGACCGTCGATTTGCTCGTGGTGGCCGGGTTGAAACGCCACGATGCAACGCTGGCGCAAGGCGCCGCGCAGCGGCTCGACGCGATGAGAGATCTGATCGATCGTGGCGCATGGCGATCGATGGACGTAATTGGAGAGAAGACCCTTGCTGGCCGTCTCGCCGCCTACAACGAAGGCGTTGTACGTGTCGGGGCATCTGCCCAGGAGATCGACCGCCTCCTGGCCGGAATGTGGGCGCTGCGCCACGGTTTGTCTGGCGCCGCCGCTTCGCTCAAGCGCGTGGCGCTGGCCGAGCAGGCCGAGGCGGAAAAGAAGACGTCGGAGCAGATCGGGAGCGGGCAGTCGGTCGTGGTGGCGCTGGCGCTGGCGTCGATTGCCATCGGCCTCGCGCTTTCCTTTGCGATCGGGCGTGGCATTGCGCGACCCGTGATCTCGATGTGCAGCGCGATGACGGAGCTCGCCAAGGGCAGGCACGAGATCGTGCTGCCCGGTCTCGGTCGCCGCGACGAGGTCGGCAAGATGGCTGGAGCCGTGGAGATGTTCAAGCGTCAGGCGATCGAGCGCACCGAGCGGGAAGCGGCCGAGATCGAGCAGCGCAACAGGTCTGCCGCAGAGCAACGCCGATCCGAACTGACACGATTTGCCGGAACGTTCGAGAGCGCTGTCGGCGACATCGTCAACGACATATCGAGCTCGGCCCGGCAACTCGAAGTCGCCGCCTCGACGCTGTCGCGCACTGCGGAAGCGACCGGCGAACTGACCACCGCGGTGGTCGGCGCGTCCCGGGAGTCGGCCGGCAGCATCCGTTCGGTCGCTGCGGCTGCCGAGGAACTTTCGGTCTCGATCAACGAAATCCGGGCGCAGGTCCGCAACTCCAACGATATTTCGGAGAACGCGGTGCAGCAGGCGCGCGATACCGACCTTCGCATTGCCGCGCTTTCCGACGCCTCACACCGGATCGGCGATGTCGTGAAGCTGATCACGGCGGTCGCGGAGCAGACCAATCTGCTGGCGCTCAACGCCACGATCGAGGCGGCGCGTGCCGGCGATGCCGGGCGTGGTTTTGCGGTGGTGGCGTCCGAGGTAAAATCGCTCGCCAGCCAGACGGCGCGCGCCACCGAGGAGATCGGCTCGCATATCCAGGGCATGCAGCAGGCGACGGGGGAATCGATCGCGGCGATCAAGACGATCGCCGGCACCATCGGCGAGATTTCATCGATCTCCGGTTCGATCGCAACCGCCGTCGATCAGCAGACTGCCACGACGCAGGAGATCGCGCGCAGCGCCCAGCATGCAGCGTCCGGCACCGGCCAGGTCTCGACCAATCTCGAGCACGTCAATCGGGAAGCAACCGAGACCGGTGCGGCGGCCTCCGCGGTGCTGCAATCGGCCCGCGGCCTGACCGAAGCCAGTCAGCGCCTGCGCGTCGAACTCGATAGCTTCATGGCCAACGTGGCGGCGGCATGACACGGTGGGGAGGCGGATGTATCCTGCCACGGGGCGATTGCAGCGGCATGGGGGTGTCGTGGTAGTGAACGGCAGATCCGCGGCGCGCCGCGGCCGGCTGCACTGCCAAGGAACTGCCGATGAACCATGATCTCGATCTCGCCGGCTTCGAATTGCACCCGCAGCGAGCTGCAGTGCTGGGCGAGGTGCATGCCCGTCCCTTCACCCGGCTGACAGCGCCGCTGACGGTGTTGCGTTTTGCCTTTCTCAGCCAAGGCGATGTCGCCGCGGCCGACCGGCAGAAGTTCGTGGCATTCTGCGCGTCGCACGGGCAGACACCGCCTGATGCCGCGACCAAACATCATCAGGTCGCGCTCGGCGCGATCCAGCTCCGTTGGGAGCAGCACTCGGAATTCACGACATTCACCTGGATATTGGCCAACACCGACCGGTCCGCTCTCGGGTTCGGCGAGATCGGTGATGAGGCTACGGCGTTGATCCGGTCGTTGCGCCAGTCCGGCGAATTGCTGGTCGCGGTCAGGCTCGAGGTCGAGCAGACCTCGGAGGCGTTGCAGCGCGCCGAACAGCTCTTCGAGAGAGCCAGCCTCGCCGTGGCGGCGGTCCGCGGCGGACCGACCCTCGTCGCATCGGACTTTCGTTGCGACGACCACGGCTTCGTTCGCATCCTCGTGTGCAACGATGGTCTGTCGCCGGGCCGGCTCGGCGCCCTGGTGCAGCGTGTGCTGGAGATCGAGACCTACCGCACGCTGGCGCTGCTCGGTCTGCCCGCTGCACGCGAGCTCGCGCCTTCCGTCGATCATATCGGCCGGCGCCTTGCCGAAGTGCTCGAGGAGATGCAGGGGGCCGGGGACCTCAAGCTCAACAACCATTTGCTGACGGAGCTGACGGCATTGGCGGCGTCGCTCGAAAAGGGAGCCGCCGGCAGCCTGTTCCGTTTCGGCGCCAGCCGGGCCTATTACGAGATCGTGCAGGCCCGCCTCGCCGTGATCGAGAGCGGGGAGATCGCGGGCTATCCGACCTGGTCTTCCTTTCTGGCCCGCCGGATGGCGCCGGCGATGCGCACTTGCGCCACGATGGAGGACCGGCAGGCCAACCTGTCGATCAAGCTCGCGCGGGCGGCCGACCTGTTGCGCACACGCGTCGACGTCGAGCTCGAGGAACAGAATCGCGACCTGCTGCGCTCGATGAACGATCGCACCCGGCTGCAATTGAGGCTTCAGAGTACCGTCGAAGGATTGTCGGTGGCGGCGATCGGCTATTACGTCGTCAGCCTGTTCGGCTATCTCGCCAAGGGCGCGCACGATGCGGGTCTGCATGTGGAACCTTCGTTGGTGACCGCACTGTTCGTGCCGGTGGCCGTGGCCGTCATCTGGATCGTCACCCGCAACATCCGCCGGCGGCATTTGAAGCACGAGGAAGCCTCGGGCGTTCACGACTGAGTGCGCGAATGAGCCTCTTGCACTTCGTACTGTGGCGGTTGAAGCTGAGGCGACCGGGAGACGTCAGATGAGCCGATCCGACCAAATGACCAACGTGCTCTGGCTTCAGGGCGCCAGTTGCGGCGGCTGCACCATGTCGATCCTCGAAAGCGGCGCCTCCGGCTGGTTCGACGAGTTGCGGCAGTTCGGCATCAACCTGCTGTGGCACCCGTCGGTCAGCGAAGAGACCGGCGAGGAAGCGATCGAAGTGCTGCAGTCCGTGCTCGACGGCAAGGTGCGGCTCGATCTGCTGTTGCTGGAGGGATCCGTCGCCCGGGGACCGAACGACACCGGCCGCTTCAACATGCTCGCGGGCACCAACCGCTCGGTCTATCGCTGGATGCTCGATCTCGCGCCGCGCGCCGACTATGTGATCGCGGTCGGAAGCTGTGCGGCCTATGGCGGCGTGCCGGCAGCCGGATCGAACCCGACCGATGCCGTTGGGTTGCAATTCGAAGGTTCCGATGGTGGCGGGGCGTTGGGCGCGGGCTTCCGCTCGCGTCTCGGTCTGCCCGTCATCAACGTCGCGGGTTGCGCGCCGCACCCGGGCTGGATGATGGAAACCATCCTGGCGCTGACCAGCAAGGATCTGACGCCGGCCGATCTCGACGCCTACGGGCGGCCCAAATTCGTCGCCAACCACCTTGCTCATCACGGCTGCTCGCGCAACGAATTCTACGAGTTCAAGGCCAGCGCCGAGACGATGTCGGAGCGCGGCTGCCTGATGGAGCATCTCGGCTGCAAGGCGACGCAGGCGGTGGGCGACTGCAACCAGCGCTCCTGGAACGGCGGCGGCTCCTGCACCAAAGGCGGCTATGCCTGCATCGCCTGCACGTCGCCGGGGTTCGAGGGCGCGCAGAATTTCCTGGAAACCGCGAAACTGGCCGGCATTCCGGTGGGGCTTCCGACCGACATGCCGAAAGCCTGGTTCGTCGCACTGGCGGCATTGTCGAAGTCGGCGACGCCGCGGCGCGTGCGGTTGAATGCAACCGCTGACCACGTGGTGGTGGCTCCGGGCCGCGCGGCGCCCAAGGGCAAGCCATGACGCGGATTACGATCGGTCCGTTCAACCGCGTCGAGGGCGATCTCGAAGTCCGCCTCGACGTCGAGAGCGGGCTGGTCATGCGCGCCGAGGTGACGGCGCCGCTGTATCGTGGGTTCGAGCAGATCCTGGAGGGTCGGCCACCGCTCGACGCGCTGGCGCTGGCGCCGCGGATCTGCGGTATCTGCTCGGTCTCGCAATCGGTCGCCGCGGCTGCGGCGCTCCGTGACGCCATGTCCATCGAGGTGGCCAAGAACGGATTGCTCGCCACCAACATTGCGCATGCGGCGGAGAACGCGGCTGACCATCTGACGCATTTCTACATCTTCTTCATGCCGGACTTCGCCCGTGAGGCCTATGCTGCCCATGACTGGCATGCGGCGACCCGCGAGCGCTTTGCGGCAACCCGCGGCAGCGCGGCGCGCGACGCGTTGCCGGCGCGGGCGCGGCTGCTCGAGACCATGGGGATCATCGCCGGAAAATGGCCGCACAGCCTGGCGTTCCAGCCCGGCGGCACCACCCGCGCGATCGATCTCGGCGAACGGGTCCGGCTGCTGTCGATCACGACCGCCTTTCGGGGCTTCCTCGAACGTGTCGTCTTCGCTGATTCGCTGGAGAATGTACTGGCGCTCGCTACCGCGGACGATCTCGATCGCTGGCGCGATGGCCGCGGTGGCGATCTCGCGCATTTCCTGCGGCTTGCGGACAGTCTCGCCTTGACCGAACTCGGCAAGGGCGCCGGCTTGATGATGAGCTATGGCGCCTATCACGGCGTTGACGGCGAATTGTTTCCGCGCGGCCTGTTCGGCCCGAGCGCCACGATTGAGCCGTTGCCGCTGACGCAGATCACCGAGGATGTCTCGCACGCCTGGATGCGGGATTCCTCGGCGGATCCGGCCCACAGCAGCACGGTTCCCGATCCCGACAAGCCGGCGGCCTATAGCTGGTGCAAGGCGCCGCGGCTTTCCGGTCAACCGATCGAGGTGGGAGCGATCGCGCGCCAGACGGTGGCGGGGCAGGCGCTGATCACGGATCTTGTTTTGCGGCAAGGCAGCAACGTGCGCAACCGCGTGATCGCGCGACTGATCGAGACCGCGCGGATCGCGCTCGCCATGGAGCAGTGGACGCGGGCGTTGCGGCTGTCGGAGCCGTTCTGCCACAACGCGAGCCATATTCCCGACGGGAGCTATGTCGGGCTGGTCGAGGCCGCGCGCGGCAGCCTCGGGCACTGGATGGCGGTGCGCGACGGCAAGATCGAGCGCTACCAGATCATCGCGCCGACCACCTGGAATTTTTCGCCGCGCGATTCCTTCGATGTCGGCGGCCCGCTCGAGCAGGCGCTGGTGGGCACCGACGTCGGCGACGCCGGCGCACGCTCAGTCGCCGTTCAGCACATTGTGCGTTCGTTCGACCCCTGCATGGTGTGCACCGCGCACTGAGTGTTGCCGCTATGCGGAGGCGGAAACTTCGTTATCGCCTGCAAATCGAATTGTTTCCGCTTCGCGCTCCTGGGGGCGCGTTACAGCGCACGATGTGAGCGATCCGATTCTGCAAGAGTCTGGAATTACAACGCTTTCACTGCGAGCGCGGCTGTTGGCCTGCTTCTTGCTGTCTTTGGTTGATCGAGAAGTCATAACCGAAGACGGGGAGGATCCATGGGCGCGGCGACGGAAACATTTTACAGCGTGATCAGGCGGCAAGGCATCACGCGTCGGAGCTTTCACAAATTCTGCAGCCTGACGGCGACGAGCCTAGGGCTTGGACCGCTGGCCGCAGGCCGCATCGCGAACGCGCTCGAGACCAAACCGCGCGTGCCGGTGATCTGGATGCACGGTCTCGAATGCACCTGCTGCTCCGAGAGCTTCATCCGGTCCGCGCACCCGCTGGTCAAGGACGCGGTGCTGTCGATGATCTCGCTCGATTACGACGACACCATCATGGCGGCCGCCGGTCATCAGGCGGAGGCCATCCTCGAGGAGACCCGCGCCAAGCACAAAGGCCAGTACATCCTCGCGGTGGAAGGCAACCCGCCGCTCAACGAAGGCGGCATGTTCTGCATCGACGGCGGCAAGCCGTTCGTCGAGAAGCTGAAGATGATGGCCGAGGATGCGATGGCGATCATCGCCTGGGGCGCCTGCGCGTCCTGGGGCTGCGTGCAGGCGGCAAAGCCCAACCCGACCCAGGCGACGCCGATCGACAAGGTCATCACCAACAAGCCGATCATCAAGGTGCCGGGATGCCCCCCGATCGCCGAAGTGATGACCGGCGTCGTCACCTTCATCACCACCTTCGGCAAGTTGCCCGAACTCGACCGTCAGGGCCGGCCGAAAATGTTCTACTCCCAGCGTATCCACGACAAATGCTACCGGCGACCGCATTTCGACGCAGGGCAATTCGTCGAGGAGTGGGACGACGAGGCCGCGCGCAAGGGCTATTGCCTCTACAAGATGGGCTGCAAGGGTCCGACCACCTACAACGCCTGCTCCACCGTGCGCTGGAACGGCGGCGTCTCGTTCCCGATCCAGTCGGGCCACGGCTGTATCGGCTGCTCCGAAGACGGCTTCTGGGACAAGGGCTCGTTCTACGACCGCCTCACCAACATCAAGCAGTTCGGCATCGAGAAGAATGCCGACCAGATCGGCATGGTGGCGGCCGGCGCCGTCGGCGCGGCGGTGGCCGCGCATGCAGCCGTGACCGCGGTGAAGCGGCTCGCGAGCAAGCGCGAAGACGCCGACCACAACAGCTAAGCGACAAGATAGATCAGGGCAGGAAAATCATGGGTATCCAGACTCCCAACGGCTTCAATCTCGACAATTCCGGCAAACGCATCGTCGTCGACCCGGTGACCCGTATCGAAGGTCACATGCGGGTCGAGGTCAATGTCGATTCCGACAACGTCATCCGCAACGCGGTCTCGACCGGCACGATGTGGCGCGGCATCGAAGTGATCCTGAAGAACCGCGATCCGCGTGACGCCTGGGCATTCACCGAGCGGATCTGCGGCGTCTGCACCGGCACGCACGCACTGACGTCGGTGCGCGCGGTCGAGAACGCGCTCGGGATCACCATTCCCGAGAACGCCAATTCGATCCGCAACCTGATGCAGCTCGCGCTGCAGGTGCACGACCACGTCGTCCATTTCTATCACCTGCACGCGCTGGACTGGGTCGACGTCGTCTCCGCGCTCTCGGCCGATCCGCGGGCGACCTCGACGCTGGCGCAGTCGATCTCGAGCTGGCCGCTGTCGTCGCCCGGCTACTTCAAGGATCTGCAGACCCGGCTGAAGAAGTTTGTCGAGTCCGGACAGTTGGGTCCGTTCAAGAACGGGTATTGGGGCAGCAAGGCCTACAAGCTGCCGCCCGAGGCCAATCTGATGGCGGTGGCGCATTATCTGGAGGCGCTCGATTTCCAGAAGGAGATCGTCAAGATCCACACCATCTTCGGCGGCAAGAATCCGCATCCGAACTGGCTCGTCGGCGGCGTGCCTTGTCCGATCAATGTCGACGGCACCGGCGCGGTCGGCGCCATCAACATCGAGCGCTTGAACCTGATATCGTCGATCATCGATCGGCTGATCGAGTTCAACGAGTTGGTCTACCTGCCGGACGTTGCGGCGATCGGGTCATTCTACAAGGACTGGCTCTATGGCGGCGGCATTTCCGGCCAGAGCGTGCTCGCCTATGGCGACGTTCCGGAGCACGCCAATGACTACTCCGCCAAGAACCTGAAGTTGCCGCGCGGCGCCATTATCAATGGCAATCTCTCCGAAGTATTTCCGGTCGATCACGCCGACCCCGACGAGATCCAGGAGTTCGTGGTCCACTCCTGGTACAAATATCCCGACGAGACCAAGGGCCTTCATCCCTGGGACGGCGTGACCGAGCCGAACTACGTGCTGGGACCCAATGCGAAGGGCACCAAGACCGCGATCGAACAGCTCGACGAGGGCGGCAAGTATTCATGGATCAAGGCGCCGCGCTGGAAGGGGCACGCCATGGAAGTCGGGCCGCTGGCGCGCTGGGTCGTCGGCTACGCGCAGAACAAGGCCGAGTTCAAGGATCCGGTCGACAAGTTCCTCAAGGATTTGAACCTGCCGACATCAGCGCTGTTTTCGACGCTTGGCCGCACCGCGGCGCGCGCGCTCGAATCGGTCTGGGCGGGACGCCAGATGCGCTACTTCCAGGACAAGCTCGTCGCCAACATCAAGGCCGGCGACAGCTCGACTGCGAATGTCGACAAGTGGAAGCCGGAGAGCTGGCCGAAGGAGGCCAAGGGCTTCGGCTTCACCGAGGCGCCGCGCGGCGCGCTTGCGCACTGGATCAAGATCAAGGACACCAAGATCGACAACTACCAGTGCGTGGTGCCCACCACCTGGAACGGTTCGCCGCGCGATCCCAAGGGAAACATCGGTGCTTTCGAGGCGTCGTTGATGAACACGCCGATGGTCAATCCCGAGCAGCCGCTGGAGATCCTGCGCACGATCCATTCTTTCGATCCGTGCCTGGCCTGTTCGACCCATGTCATGAGTCCGGACGGCCAGGAACTCGCCAAGGTCAAGGTCAGGTAGGAGGTCGCCATGATGGATGCAGTTGCACGTCCTGCGGAAAGCGAGCCGGACCTTGCCGCGATCGCGGCCGACGCTGCCGGCGAGCGCGCCGTCGGGCGCCCGACCGTCTATGTCTACGAAGCGCCGGTTCGCATCTGCCACTGGGTGAATGCGTTCTCGATCATCGTGCTGATGGTCACCGGTTATCTGATCGGGACGCCGCTGCCGTCGGTAGAAGGCGAGGCGTCGGCCAACTTCGTGATGGGCTATATCCGCTTTGCCCATTTTGCGGCGGGGCAGGTGCTGGCGGTGTTCTTCCTCGCGCGCATCCTGTGGGCCTTCGCCGGCAACCACCATTCCCGGCAGATATTCTATCTGCCGGTGCATCGGCGGCAGTTCTGGAAGGAAGTGCTGCACGAAATCCGCTGGTACGCGTTCCTGGAGCGCCAGCCGAAGATGTATGTCGGCCACAATCCGCTGGCCCAGACCGCGATGTTCACGGGCTTCACGCTGTTCGTGAGCTTCATGATCGTGACCGGTTTTGCGCTCTATTCGGAAGGCGCGGGCATCGATAGCTGGCAGCACAAGATGTTCGGCTGGGTATTTTCGATCTGGCCGAACAGCCAGGACGTTCACACCTGGCATCATCTCGGCATGTGGGCGCTGGTCGTGTTCGTGATCGTACACATCTACGCCGCGGTCCGCGAAGACATCATGTCGCGCCAGAGCATCATCTCCTCGATGATCTCGGGCGAGCGGCAATTCCGCGACTGAAAACGGGAACGCTACCGATGCCGACATCTCCGCAACAAGACCGCATCCTGGTGCTCGGCATCGGCAACATCCTGTGGGCCGACGAAGGCTTCGGCGTGCGCACGGTGGAGGAGTTCCACCGCCGCTACGCCGTGCCGGACAACGTTACCATTCTCGACGGCGGTACGCAGGGGCTCTACCTCGTGAACTATCTGGAAGATGCAGACCGCCTGATCGTGTTCGATGCCATCGATTATGGCCTCGAACCCGGCCAGTTGAAGCTGGTGCGCGACGACGAGGTGCCGCGTTTCACCGGCGCCAAGAAGATGAGCCTGCACCAGACCGGATTCCAGGAAGTGATCAGCGCCGCCGATCTGCTTGGCCGCTGCCCGAAGCACCTCGTGCTGATCGGCTGCCAGCCGCTCGATCTCGAAGACTGGGGCGGCCCGCTGACGCCGCCGGTGCGCGACCAGATCGCGCCCGCGATCGAACTTGCCTGCCGGATTCTGGTCGCGTGGGGCGTCGAGGTGCGGCAGCGCAGCGAGCCATTGATCGAATCCGAGCGGCTGCTCGGCAATGACATCGATCATCTCCACTACGAGATGCGGCCGGCCTGACGGGCCCGCTGCCGGAGATTCGCCATGTGCCTCGGCCTGCCAATGACGATTGTCGAGACCGACGGAATGTCGGCGCTGTGCGTGTTTCGCGGCGAGCAGCGCCGCGTCTCGATGCTGCTGCTCTCGAACCCGCCGGTCGGCGCTCACGTCCTGGTCAATATCGACACCGCGATCCGGCTGCTGGATGAGGAAGAGGCGCGCCTGATCGGCGCTGCGATCGATGGTCTCGGCGCGGCGCTCGACGGCGAGGATTGCGACCGCTTCTTTGCCGACCTTATCGACCGCGAGCCGCAACTGCCCGCGCACCTTCGATCTGAATAAGCCAACCTCCCGCAGCCCATAGGTCACCTGGCATGGGCTACCGCGCTCGCCGGCGGGGTCCGCCGTGGCAACGCGGGGGGATGGAAGGTATCTTTCTATCTGCAAAGATATATTTCACTTGAAATGGAAAGTATCTTATCATCCGGGGTGCATGCAACTTCGCGCTATTACTAAAACAACATTATAATCAATAGGATATAATCTGAATGTCGCCGGAAAACTCTGGCACATACCTTGCTAACCTCTGTTCCAAGCAAAATCATAAGCTTGTCAGGGGAGGTCTGATGGAATTCCAGGTAGCGAAGCATGATCCGACGCGGCACGGCCTGCCTGAGGTCGATGCCGCAACGATCGATCATTTTCTGGGCGCGGCCGACGAGGCCGGTACGGTCGCCGTGCTGTTGTCGGCAGGCGATCACATCCGCTTTCCGGAGGCGATCGATGTCGCCGTGGTGCTGCCGGAGTTGATCGGCGCGTTCGAGGGGCGGCTGCGCGGCGCGGTCATCGCGCGCAGTGACGAGAGCGCGCTCGGTCAGCGCTTCGGCGTGCGGGTGCAGCCGACGCTGATCTTCGTCGCCAAAGGCGAAACGCTGGGGCTGATAGCCAAGATCCAGGACTGGTCGGTTTACGTCGACCGGATCAGCAAGCTGATCGACCGTCCGCGCGGGCAAAGCGCAGCGGTCGCACTCAGTATCGTTCCCCAGCATCGCGCACAGGGTGTCGAGCAATGAAAGCCGGATTCTGGACTGCGCCTGAAGGCGCCGAACAACCGATCAACGTTTTTCCGATTGGCGACGAAAGTCTGAACGCATCGAACGGCAGCCTGACGGCCGCCGGCGCGCTGGCAAAGCTCGCGACGCTCGATAGCGCGGAGCTCGCCAGGAAGTGTCCGAACGCAGTCGCGCTGCTCTCGAAGGTCGCAGAAGCCATCGCAGCCCAAAAGGCAGATGCGCCGACGCAACTGTTCCGGCTCGGCAATCTCAACGATCTCGAGAGCAAGCTCGTCGCCGACGTGCTCGGCGAGGGTGAAGTCGGCGGCGTCGTTGCGCTGCCGGACGGATCGCTGGCCCAGATCCAGGAATCGGTGTTGGCGGGGGTCTGGCGGGTGCGGCTCGAGACCGACGGCAACCACGAATATCTCGAGATCGGCGCCGTTCCGGAGATCGTCAAGCGCGCGGCCGAAGACCTGACGTCCGCCGATTTCGAGATTGGAGAGGTGCCCGAGGGCGCGATGAACGTGCTGCCGGTGCTCGCCGAGATCCGTGAGCGGGCGCTGGCATGGCGGCCCGGCGTCCGCTCGCAGATCATCAATTTCACGCTGTTGCCGATGAGCCCGGTCGACATGAGTTTCCTGCAGGACACGATCCGGAACGGACCGATCCAGCTCGTGTCGCGCGGCTATGGCACCTGTCGGGTGCTGTCGACGGGGATCCGCAATGTCTGGTCGGTGCAGTTCTTCAACGCCATGGACACCATCATTCTCGATACGCTGGAAGTCGGCGGTGTGCCGACCGTTGCGCTGGCTGCGGACGAGGATTTCGAGGACTCCGCCGAGCGGCTTCGTGAAATCATCGAGGCCTACTTCAAATGAGCGCCTTCGAGAATTTCGGCGTGCGTCAGGACGTCGCCGACGTCACCCGGCTGGAATGCGGCATCTGCTGGACCGTCTATGATCCGGCGGATGGCGACGGGGTGGCGCAGATCGCGCCCGGCACGCCGTTCGCGGCGCTGCCGGAAGAGTGGCACTGTCCGAACTGCGACGCCCCGAAATCCAAATTCATGGCGATCGAAACATGACGGGAAGCCCGCCAAATCCTGCGGCCGATGCCAGCGCTGTGGCGTGGGGCGAGCTTCTGGCGGCAAGTTATCGTGAGATCGGCGAGCGCGCGATGCGCGATCTGCCGATCTATAACGATGCGCTCAGCGTCGAGGCGGTCGGGTTCCGCCGGTTCAGCGGCTCGATCGTCGGCATCATGGTCACGCCATGGTTCATGAACGTGGTGATGCCGGCGAGCGCGGTCGGGACCGCATCGGGGGCAACACCGCACATCCGCTTTCCCGCCGGCAACATCGAGTTCACCCTTGGCGAAGTCGGGCGGATCGGCCGGATCGCGAGCTGCTCGCTGTTCTCGCCGATGTTCGAATTCGCCGACATGGCCGCCGCACTGGCGACGGCCGAAGCCGCGCTGGCCGAACTGATGCTGCCGGCGGATAGCGAGGAGGCTGTTCGCCGCCGCGAGCCCGCGACAAGTCCGATCGATCGGCGTAGCTTCCTGCGCGGTACCCTGACGGAGCGGCGCGAATGAGTCTGGCCTTCCGCAACCAGATCGATATCACGGTGCTGCTATCCAGCGGCGCGATCGCTGATGTCGCGATTTTGCGGCGTAGCCGGCCGCCTTTGACGCGCTTGTTTGCCGGAAAGCCGGCGGCTTCGCTGCTTCCGGTGCTGCCGCGGCTGTTCTCGCTCTGCTCGGTCGCCCATCAGGTGGCGTTCCTGTCGGCGGTGGAGGCCGCACAAGGCGTTGATGCGACGACGGCGACGGCACGTCATCGTGTCACGGCGGTGGTCTCGGAACGGCTGACGGAATTGCTGCGCGGTCTGTTCATCGGGCCGCTCTCGCTCGACGGCGCGAGCGCTTCCGCGGTGCGCGCCTTGATGCAGGCGAGCACGATCCTCGGCGGCGTGGACCAAGCCGTGCCGCAAACCGTGCATCGCGAGGCGGTGTCGCAGATCAAAGCTGCGCTGGGATTGCTGGGAATTGACGGCGAGAACCAGGTTCTGGCTCCGGGCAGCGTGCTCGCCGCCTGTGCCGCTCGCCGGGATGACGTGGGGTTGTCGCCGCCGGTCGCCGAGCGATCGTTCCTGACGGCGGCTGACGATCTCGACGTCGTCACGCGTTTGCTCGCGGAGGGGGCGACATATTCTGATGCGCCGGAGCTGCGTGGCCGGATTCCGGAAACCGGCGTCTGGGCGCGCATGGCGCGGCGCGAGCCGGGCTTGCCGCCGGATGCGGGGCCGGACGCGCGCCTCAGGGCGCGCATCTCCGAGATTTCGCGGCTTTGCGCCTGGCTGGATGGCGGGCAAGAGGATCTCGACGACGGCGTTGTTGCGAGCTATCGCCTCGGTACCGGCAAAGGCGCGGGCGTGGTCGAATGCGCGCGGGGCCGGCTCTATCATGCCATCGCGCTCGATGACGAGGATCGCATCGTCCGCTTCGAGTTCCTGGCGCCGACCGAGTGGAATTTTCACGCCCGCGGACCGTTGGTCCGGAGCCTCAAGGGCGCGATGCTTACTGCCGGCCGACAGGGACAGGAAGCGGTTCGCGCGTTGATCGGCGCGTTCGACCCTTGCGTCGGGTTCAACCTCAGTTTTCGTGAGGTCGGCCATGCATGAGATGGCGCTGTGCGAGGGCATTATCGGTATCGTCGAAGAGGAAGCGCGCAAGCGGCCCTTTGCCAAGGTGAACGTGGTTTGCCTCGAGATCGGCGCGCTCAGCCACGTCGCGCCGGAGGCAATGAAATTCTGTTTTGAGGCCGTCGCGGCGCGGACCATCGCACGAGGCGCGAGGCTCGAGATCGTCGAAACCGCCGGAATCGCCTGGTGCATGGCTTGCGCCAGGAGTGTCGAGATCAAGCAGCGCTACGAACCGTGTCCGAGCTGCGGCGGCTATCAATTGCAGGTGACGGGCGGCGAAGAGATGCGGGTAAAGGAATTGGAGGTCGACTGATGTGTACGGTTTGCGGCTGCAGCGACGGCAAGGCGTCCATCGAACACGGTCATGATCATCATCATGCCCACGACCATGACCATGGTCACGGCGGGCATCATCATCACCACCATCACGGTCAGGGGCACGACCACGATCACCACCATCACGCACCGGAGGATGCCGGGCTGGTCGACTGCGGCGTCAATCCGGCGGGCCAGAAGATCGCCGGCATGAGCAGCGATCGCATCATTCAGGTCGAGCGCGACATCCTCGGCAAGAACGACAGGCTCGCCACCGAGAACCGCGCCCGTTTCGGCGCCGACGCGGTGCTCGCCTTCAACCTGGTCTCGAGCCCCGGCGCCGGCAAGACCACGCTTCTGGTTCGCGCCGTCTCCGAGCTCAAGGACAGCTTTCCGGTCGGCGTCATCGAAGGCGACCAGCAGACCTCCAACGACGCCGAGCGTATCCGCGCGACCGGGGTGCCTGCCATCCAGGTCAATACCGGCAAGGGTTGTCATCTCGATGCCGCCATGGTCGGGGAGGCCTATGACCGGCTGCCTTGGCTCAACGGCGGCATCCTCTTCATCGAGAATGTCGGCAACCTCGTTTGCCCTGCGGCCTTCGACCTCGGCGAGGCCTGCAAGATCGTGGTGTTCTCGACCACCGAGGGCGAGGACAAGCCATTGAAATATCCCGACATGTTCGCAGCCTCATCCCTGATGCTGATCAACAAGATCGATCTCGCGCCGGTGCTCGATTTCGATCTCGCCAAAACCATCGAATATGCCCGGCGGGTCAACCCGAACATCGAGGTGCTGACGGTGTCGGCGCGCACCGGCGAGGGTTTTGCGGCATTCTATGCCTGGGTCCGCAAGCGGGCCGTGGCGATGAAGCCGGTCGCGATGACGGCGGCGGAGTGACGATGGACGGCGAGGCAACAGCCCTGGACGGACGGCGGCTGCGCCTGCGGGTGCGCGGCGCGGTGCAGGGCGTCGGCTTTCGCCCCTATGTCCACGGCCTCGCCACGCGCTACCGGCTCGGTGGCTTCGTCACCAACGATTCCCACGGCGTCGTCATCGAGGTCGAGGGCGAGCGCGCGTCGGACTTCGTCACGGCGCTGCCGCTCGGAAAGCCGCCGCTGGCCCGGATCGACGAGATATCGGTGCAGCCGGTCGGCGCGCTGGCGAGCGAGGAGTTTTGCATCCGCGCCAGCGAGCAGGGCAGGGTGTCGACGCGCATCGTCGCCGATGCCGCGACCTGTCGGGAATGCCTGCGCGAGTTGCGGGATCCGAACAGCCGCTTTTATCGCTATCCTTTCATCAACTGCACCGATTGCGGGCCGCGCTACACCATCGCCGAGCGACTGCCCTACGATCGCCGGACCACGGCGATGAAGCGCTTTGCCATGTGCGAAGCCTGCGCGGACGACTACGCCACGCCCGGCAATCGCCGTTTCCACGCCGAAGCGATCGCCTGCGCGCAATGCGGCCCCAGGCTCAGCCACGAGATCGCGGACATCGCTGCCGCGATCGCCGGCAGCCGCATCGTCGCTATCAAGGCGCTCGGCGGCTATCAGCTTATCTGTGACGCCCGCGACGAGGAGGCCGTGCGGCGCCTGCGGCAGCGCAAGCAGCGCGACCAAAAACCCTTTGCCGTCATGGTCGGCTCGGTCGATGCGGTTGCTGAAATCGCCGAGGCTGACACCGCCGAACTCGCGTTGCTGGCGACGTCGCCGCGACCGATCGTGCTGATGAGGTCCCGCCACCGGCTCGCGCCTTCGATCGCACCGGATTTGTCGCGGGTCGGCGTCGTGCTGCCGGTAACGCCGCTCCATCACCTGATCTTCGATGCACTGAGCGCCATGCATCCGCGCGCTGGCGAAAGCTGGGCCATCGTTGCGACCAGCGCCAATCCCGGTGGCGAGCCGCTGCTGATCGACAATTGCGAAGCGGAGCGGCGGCTTGCCGGTATTGCCGACCTCATCGTCACCCACGACCGCGACATCGTCAGCCGCGCCGACGATTCCGTGACCGCGGTCGTTGCGGACCGGACGCAGTTCATCCGCCGCGCCCGCGGCTACGTGCCCGAGCCGGTTCGTCTCGCGCGCTCGGTGCCGCCGATCCTGGCGGTCGGTGGCGCGCTGAAGTCGACCGTGACGGTCACGCGCGGCGACGAAGCCTTTGTCTCCCAGCACATCGGTGATCTCGATACGGCAGAAGCTATCCGCTTCTTCGAGGAGACGGTGGATCACCTGCTCTCGACGCTGGATGTCGAGCCGGTCGTCGTCGCCCATGACCTCCATCCCAACATGGCTTAGATCGGAA
>Ga0209023_10000525_pt1 | contig 57885 bp, 52 predicted proteins | sample LakOneMetagenome_FD_187468 | JGI IMG/M metagenome (GOLD analysis project Ga0209023, IMG submission 187468) | Freshwater and sediment microbial communities from Lake Erie, Canada (SPAdes) (version 2) | ecosystem: Environmental > Aquatic > Freshwater > Lentic | place: Lake Erie, Canada...
ATGATTTGATTGTTAGTATGCAACATAAGAAAGTTACCTTTGTTTGATTAAGATTTCGACACCTTTATCAAAACGGGTAACTTTCTCTTTTTCAAGAAGAATGTACGATCAAGTCTGAACTAATACAATTTAAAGTACTGTTGAAATTTCATCATATTCTAAAGAGTCTCTTCTTAATCCATTTATCAAAGATAATTTATCTACTTTAACAATAATACCGTTATCATCAGTAATAATATATTTTCGCAATTCGGGATTTACCACTATTACATGTGAAGTATGTCGAGAAAGACCAAAACTCTGCAAACCAATTTCAATAGGGCTTTGTGTGCCAAATTCTAAATATGTTGCCCAGTTATAACCAGCATTTTCTTCACCTAAAAAATGACAAAGAATCTTGTAATAGTGATTAAAATATTGTTCAAATACAAATGTTAAAATTTTCTCGATTACAAATATTATTTCATCAATAACCTTATTAACATGACTTAGATTTGCCCTATCAAAAGGAATCACTGGGCCAATTCTATCAATTTTAATATCTTTAGTTCGTCTTATTTGCTCATCTATAATACTATTTAAAGATTGACCAGAAATCCACTTATTCATGATTACTGAGTAATAATCTATTTTTTTAATGGTTTTATCATTAATGATTTCTTTTTCATTTTCATTCCAAGAATATAATTTATAAAATTTAAATAATGTTTCTTTAATATTTTCATAATCTAACTTCGGCAACTTACATGAAGCACCATTATTACAAACATATTCAAATACTTTTTTATGTACGCTAAAATCTAATGTCTTAAAGGAATCTAATATTTCAACGGGTATATCTTCAATTTTTTTTGCTTTTTTTTGTATAACATCAATTACATCTTCTCTATTAAACTCCGAGAATCTTTTTAATAAAAAACTTTTATTAAAATCATTAAATCTAACAGTATCGATAGATAAAATATTTTTAAAATATTCTGATACTTTGTCATCTTTTTTTAGATTATTTTCCTCATTATTAAAACTTTTTTTAATTATATCAATACTTTTTTCAGTATACATTTTTCTATCAATAGTCGTTAAAAGAGTATTATCTTCTTTATCAAATATACTTAAATCATCCCATCTATATAAAGTATCACTCTGAATACAAAAAATATTTCCTGAAAGCTCTTTTCTATATCGCCCGGCTCTACCAGCTAGATTCCAAAAAGCAATAGTTTTATTTGGATTAAAAGTCTTATCTTTGTTTAACCGAATTTTCTTATCGCAATTAATAAATATATTTTTAGTTGGCATGTTCACACCTTCAACTAATGTTGGTGTGCAAAATATAAAATTAATCTCACCATCTCTGAAAAGTTTTTCGATTAAATTTCTAATAATATGAGGTAGTTGCCCATGATGGTATGCTATTCTTTTTTCTAAAAATTTTGTTAAGTAATATTCATCATGAATAAATTCAGAAATTTTATTAATAGCATCACTAATCGCATCAGATAGAGGAATATTTCTTTTTTCTATATTTTCATAGAAATCAAAAGCAGTATCAATTGCTTTTTCTCTTGATGAACAATAAATCATGTTTGAACTATTATTTACACCAATTTTATAAATCAATTGGTTTGATTTCCGGACAGTTTTTAGTATATCTAAATTAAGTGATATGGAATTATTTTTATAAATATAGTCTATTGAGTTTAATTTAAAATCAATTAAAAATAAGTTTTGAGTAACAGGTGCTTCATTAACTTTAATTGAATTTCTTTTGTCTTTACCAAATAGCTCCAAAAAAATTTCCGGATTTGAAATATTAGGTGATGAAAAAACTAATTTGGTATTTTCGAATTTTTCCAAAGTCTTATCAATTGCATTATATGCTGTAAGGCTTCTAACATCAGTATTTGAATCATTTGATAACTTATGAGCTTCATCACAGAAAAGAAAATCTATACTAATATTAATATTTTTCGAATAGAGACTTAACAATCTTTCTGGTGTTAGAATAAAAATATAGTTGATATTAGTATTAAACTCCACAAAATTACCGTGATTTAAAACAACATATTTTTTTTCTAATAGTAGTTTTGAAAATTCTGTTTTGATATCAGATGTAAATTGATTGATCAAAGCTTTACTTGGAACTAAAACAACAATATTACTATCACTATCCACAATTATTTTTTTTATATATTTTTTAATTATAAAAGATTTACCTAATGATGTTGGACCACTAAAACTAAAATGAGGTGCACTGATCATTTTATTATAAATATCAAATTGTGTGTCAGTAAAAACTGCACCATCTTCAATTCCTTGGTTTATTTTTTTTGCTTCAAGTTCAAATCTTCTATCGAAAGGCAATAGTGAGTACTCAAAATTTAATGCATATAGACCTAATTTAGAATAAACTGCAGCTGAATAAAATTTAAAATCTTCTGTTTCTTTGTAAAATACTTCCAATAGACTTATTAAATGATATGCACGCATACGTGCTTCTGGAATATCACTATTAGCAAGTAAATCAATGAATCTATATAAATCCTCCTTTTCTTTTGCAGACAAATTAGATAAATCTTTATTATCAATTATTTTTATAGAATATAGCTTAATTAATTTCTCTACTAATGAATTAAAATATTGATTACTCTTAATTTGTTCAAAAATAAATTGTCCCAAATTTTTCATCACAAACTCTCTAGAAAATCAAATTTAAATTTTTCTGTATCTTCAAATGGAACAAAAAAACAATCTATAACAGCATCAAGCATACTTATGCTATCAAAACTATCTTTAAATTTTTGAGTTGAATTCATTATTTCACTGACAATGTGTTTTTCTAATTCTATTAGAAACTTATCCTGTTGTAACAAACCCCAAGATAATTCTAATTTCTTATCATAACCAATGAATATTGCAATTCTATCGACATATGTGTAACTATCCCCATTATCATTTGGCATAATTAATTTGGCTAATATTTTACACTCTTCTTCCGTATAAATATTATCTAAAAATGCATTATCTATTAAACCACCAAAAGGTTTTAAATCTGGAAATTTTGAAATTATTTCATTAATTGCATTTTTAAAACTTCCACATAAATCTTTTGAAAATAGCGCAATACTATGAATTATTTCAATCTTGTCTTTATTTTCAATAAATCTTATATGTGCTCCTTGGAAAACAGAATTTTGATTTTGATGTGATGAATATAGTTTAGGTGCATTACAATAAGTTTCTAGAAAACCTTGTAATAATATTTCTGGCAACTTCTCATCAGAAGATAGTGCAATAAAATTTTTATAACTTTGATGAATACATAGATTTTTATCATCACAATTTTCAATTTTTTTCAACTCTTTTCTGGAAAGAGTAAAATTAGGTATACAATCAATTAATCTTGACTTAATTAAATTGTAATTGTACTTCTTACCCTCCAAGGCTAATCTATAAAGGTTAAGTTCTCTACTTTCAGGAAAATCTATACTGTGTTTAATGTTAACGAAACACTCTTTAAACTTATTTTTAATTAATGGATTAAATCCATCTGTATTACTCACATATTCTAGTTTTGGATATCCTTTTTTAACTAAAATATCATTTATACTTGGGTCAACAAACTCCCCTAAACCAGTACCTAACCCTGCTGTGTCAGTATATATACCTACCAGAATACCTATTTTATTATCTTTTTTAAATATGCCTGAACCAGAGTTTCCTGCCATATTTTCTACAGAGCTATGTTCTAGATCAGAAGTCGTATCCCCATTAATATTTACAAAAAACTTATTCTTATATATATCAAAATCTTTATAAACAATTGGTTGTTGTTCATTATGATTTAAAATACTTGGATAACCACAACTATATAAACTCGTATTAGGGTCTATATCCTTATCTAAGTCTATTTTGACTTTTGGCAATCCTATTAATTGTTTATGAAATTCATCTTTAATTACCAAAATAGCAATATCTTTATTATCAAAAAAAATTACATCGTTTATAGACATTTTTTGATAACCGTCTATGTCTGGTCTATCAAGTTCAATATTATCTAAACAAGCTGACATTTCAATGCAATTTTCGCATTTTAGCCTTTTTTTCAGCCAACATTGTTTTACATCTTTCTCACAAACACTATGTTTGGCTGTCAGAACATACGTATGGGTTCCATTTGGGTAAAGAATTCCACTACTCAAATTTTTATTATTGACAACACGTATTGATAATTTTTCTGCAACATTAAGACTCATACGACAGACATACCCCACCTTCAATGCTACTAGGAAAATTTACAATCATACTTTCTTCATTAAGAAAAATACTTCTTAACTGCTGATTATCATAGTTAAAATAAAATTTCGTTTTATCTAAACCATTATTCTTTAAGATACGACATAGTGCTTCTTTATCTGGATGATAATGACTTTTATTTGCATTGGAAGATATTATAAAATTTTCACATTCTAATAAATTCAACAACTCATCATTTGTATTTTTACGACTACCATGATGCGAGACTTTTAGGGCATCTATTTTTATTTTTTTACCCTCATTTATCTTGTTTAAACTCTCTACAATTACGCTAGGATGTGCATCTGACAATAGTAGAAATTTCTTTGTTTCCCACTCCAATAATAACGCAACACTCGATCCATTTACTTCTGCTGTATCTTCTTCAAATTTATGTAAATTATTTAAAAACTCTTCATAACTCAGGTCATGATCAAAACCTTTTTTACTACTAGATTTTTCTATTTTTCTCTCACCAGTTAATGGCATTTTAGGCCAATATTCATTAAGAATTCTTAATTTTTCTATGCTAGGCGAAAGGACTGTAATTTTTAAGTTTTCAATTATCTCCTCCTTTCCCGCAACTACTATTTCTTCATTCCATCTCTGATCATTTTTTAATAACTTATATAAATCATAATCTTGGTTTCTAGATGATTTAGATATACCTTTAACAGATTCTAAGATTTCATACCTTTGGGTGCCATTAAAACTTGTTTTGAAATAATCACTGATACTTTTTTCACTATTGAACCATATTTTTTTGATTTTCTGATTTAATTCATCATCAGCCAAAATTTTTAAAACACCTGAAATATGATCATCATCACTATGTGTGACAACTAATAAATCAATATTGCCGTCATCGCCTTCTTTCAATATTTCTAGAATAGTTTTTCTTAACTTATTGAACTCTATTTTAGTTCTATTGCCTCCATCTACCAAAATATGTCTAAACACTCCGTCATTGTTTTCAAATTGGAATAGAAGACAATCCCCCTGACCTGCTGGCAGTGCATATAGTCTTGCTTGTTTTGTATTCATTAATTTTCCAATTTTTAAACTTCGTTTTATCATAAAGTTAACAAAATCAAATTAATGAATTTGCTATATGCTTAGAATTTTATTTGATTCCCAGTTTTTTAACAATCATTTACCATTTATGAAAAAATTTATTTTTTACAATCAAAACTTTATGCGTAGATTGTCTACGCATTAAAGTTGACACTTTCTAAACGCAAATTTGGAGAGTGCAATGTAAACAATATTAAAGAGGACTCAGCGCGCTTATAGCCTTGATTTAAAGTGTCAGTTGTAGATCAGGTTTAAAAAGGAGAAATGACCTACATTCAGGTGCAGGATCAATATGGCATCTAGGACCGTTCTAGAGAATATGCCATTACAGAGCCCATGTTAACTTTACTGTTCTATTAAATTTTGGATATAAAAAAGCCGCATCTACAGATGCGGCTGTAAAGTATTGATAGTTTGTAAATCAACCAAATTACTATGCTAGTTTATGTTAATTGATTTAAATCAGGCAATCATGCTCAATGCTTGTACCAGCCCACGTTGCTTTAGCCCAGCACCTGCACCAAACCAAGCTGAATCGAGTCGATGATCCTGACTCATGGCTCGACGTTCATGATCACAGAATTCTGTAATGGAACACAGTAAGCCATAGGCGGTATCTTTAGTTGAACTGAGTTCTGCCCCACGGCCATGCCCATTAAACATAGTCATGACTTTCGACATAGCGCGTCCATTCGGTTCAGTCTTGTTATCAGCTTTATTGGATTGGCTTCCTTGCGTTGCCGCATTGCGATAGAACTGAATAATACTGTCATCTTGCTCGGCCATGCTTAGGCTCGTATTATTAAACACCGCATCAAAGTATGCTGCTGCCTCACTTTGTGTGACTTTACGTTGACTGAGCTGTGTCATTTCATACATGTCTTCATCCCATGCACGAACTGAAATACCCAATTGCTGTTTAATCTTCTGCGCATCGAACTTGGTGCTGTGCGGCACTTTGACTACACCTGCACTTGAGTTTTGTCCCTTTAAGGCAATCGCTAAAGTGTTATTACAGACCACACGGATACTGGTGAATTGTGCTGTTGTAGCTAAAGTTCCATCACAAGCTGTAGCTAAAAGAATATAGCCATTACTGACATCTTTGCCTTTTAAAGCAGAAGTCTGTCCAGTTTTAGCTAAAGCCCAGAATTTCTTACCACCTTTCAGTACGCCTGCGGTTTCCAGTTCAAAGCCTGATTGTTCAGTCAAGTCTCGATAAAATTCTAGAATCTCTCGGGGTTGAACTTCCTGATAACGTTGACTGACTACAGATAAAGGCGCATGCGTATCGGAACGGTATAAAACCCGTTGTTCTTCATAAGGCATGATGATGCTTTGACCCCGATCATTTTTAGCCATATAGCTGACATCTGAAGATTCGATGCGCCAGTCCATGCCTGCCTGCTGCGCCCAAACTTCAATCGGTTGATTTTGTGTGAGTTGGTTACCTAAACCATGCCAAGGTGTTTGACCGACATAAGCCATGTTTTCAATTTGATGTGCCATTGTTAATATTCCTAAAATAAAAATGTAAAGATGTGGGGTAAGGTTTTAAAGAATGAAGAATGCGTGCATGCAAATGTAGATAGAGAGATAACTATTGCTTCACCCATGCAAACTGTTGTTGGCAATCCAAGCAGACATATTGCTCAGCATTGCTGTAGTGCTTTTCAAAGTAGTACTGACTAACGACCACCAGTACGCCGCCGATCACCACCCCGACAGCTGCACCGAAGAGCGGTGAAAAGCCTGACTTACGAGCGACCTGCATGCCAAACATCGCCATCTGTGTTGGTGAGATACAACGTTGTAATTGTTCAAAATAGTTGGCGTGGGCGTTGCCTGAATCGGTCTGTCTGACATGGGGAGACTGACAATAGGGGCATTGAATAAAGGACATTGCTATTCCTTGTTAAATGAATTCAGTGCGAAGAGCTGAATTAAGGGCATAAAAAAACCGTGCCCACTGAGAACACGGTTTAATTTAGTTTTTGCTTTGTCGTTGAGAATCGAAGGCCGTTATTGGAAGCTATAGCTTGCAGTGCCTTTGTCCGTCTCCACATCAACACGCACTACGTTGTCATAGCCACAGCCTGTTAATTTCAGTCTTAAACGTAGACCCATTTTAAAATGCTGCGGATATTCCAACGATCTGCGATAGCCTTCATAACTGCATTCACCGTTGTTGATCAGCACATTGGTAACATCAATCGGATCTGCACTGTTAGAACGGATCGTTAAAACCGTAGCGGATTGATTTTGGGCATACCAGTTACTGGTATCTTTCACATCGAGTTCTACCGTAAATGTATTTGGATCAAGGCCAGAATTGCATCCACTCAACAACATTCCAGTTACTGCGAGTAGGATGGGTTTAAAAATTTGCTTCATACATTTCATCCTTAGCAGTAGTTATAGGTCACGCTATAATCACCCGTGTTTAAATCAATACTGACCAGATGGATTTCACAGTCTGTGCCATTATCAAATTTATAAACGTAGTAACGATTGCCTACCTGCTCCGATTCCAGTGCTCCGTGTTCCTGCAAGCTGAAGTCTTTCACTGATTTGCCTGTATCTTTTGCGGCTTTGGCAAAGACATAGCGTTGATACTTGTCTATGTTTTCCTGCTCAAACTGAGGCAGTTCGTCATAAGGCAGCATCGACAGTAAGGTATCGACAGACTTTAAGTTTTTATCAAACTCAAAACTCAGCAATTCAGGTTCATGGTCTGCTGGACTCAGATTCTTGCTTCCTGTGGTCAATTCTTTGACATCGATTCCATCCACTTCAGCTGCTGCAATCTCAGTTGAGGCTGCTTCTGAACTGGCAGTTTCCAAAGACTGTGCGGAGCTGGCCTCGGAAGTACTGGCTTGAACAGTTTTTTCAGTTACATGTTTGGGGCTAAAGAAATAGAAGCCTGCAATGCTGATCAGAGTCAGCGCTAAAATCGCAGCCAAACCCAATATGGTTTTTTGGTTCATCTTAAATGCTTCCCGTCTTTAGTTGGGCACAGTAACTTGACCATTCTGAGCATTAAAGTGAACGAAGCGTGGGCAGCCACCCTGAAAGTTCACCGTAAAATTACGCCAGCCACGGTTGCCAGGATTGGTTTTATACATACACTGATACACCCCACCACCCAAATTACGGGCTTTAACAAAATAGGCTTCACTGGCTTGCGCAAACCAGCCTGCCTGCGTCAATGATGCACCTGTAAGCAGTGATGAAATAAGGGTAGTTTTTAGGAAGGTTTTAAACATAATCATTTTCTCTTTTTATAGGCATCACTGGTCTTGGTCTTAATCAGACGCAGTGCTCGCCATGCATGAATGTTGGAATGAATATCTATGTTTTTTTGAAGTGTTATAGACGATAAAGCTCACAGATCTATGACCCTCAAAACAGCATGAGAGATTCATCTTCATATCGGTAATATGTACTTGAAAAAGTTTTATTCTTAGAAAGTCATCGACACAGCTATGCATTGACTGCACGGCATCAAGTCTAATCACCCAATCGTACAAACATGAAAAAAGAGAAATATAAAAGACGGTATTGATGTAAGCACACGGCGTACTCCTTTGTTTTAAAAGAATCCTGCCAAATCACTGCTAATATGATGGTGGCAGAACGAAGGAGGGTTAGCAGACTGGTAACAAAGAAACCAGCACGCGCAAGCGCGTCCCCCCTCCGCCCTACCGCAAAGAAAGGGGGACGAACGGGTCCACAACATGCAAAATGAGATTTCACATATTGTCTTTGTTAATGGGTCTGCTAAAACCCGCTGACAATGTAGGTCAGCAGGCTAAGGATAATCTGCACGTTATAGAGCGTCAAGCGAGCTAAGCAAATGGATAGTGAAAATATCTAGAATTATGAAATGTTTGAATAAGAATATAGTTAGATTTAAATACAGTTTTTTAAACTACATTCCTTAATCTTCTAAATACGGCTAAAAGAAACCAATCCAATCCGAAATTTGATGAGGGGTAGGTTGTGGGGTAAAACCACAGACAAAAAATAAGCCCTTGTAAAAACAAGGGCTTATTTAAATATTTGGCGGAAGCGGTGACAGTCTAATTTAAAAAATAACATACTGATTAATAAATATAAAATATTATAAATTTGGTTTTTTACTACCATTTTTACTACTTTAAGTTTCTTATGTATCTAAACATTTGTTATAAGGCATTATACCATTTCTATAACTGTTGATTGATTCATACTATATTGTCCATAACTGTCACTGGCTGCTAAACTGATTATCCTAGTGAAGTATGCACTTTCCCATAAATTGCCTGATGAAATAGAAATAGCATATTTACGAAGAGCATATCTCTTTCTGCCGCGCTTATCCCTTTTTTATGACTGGACTGCTAAGCCTTATCAAGTTGATGTTATTGTCTGATTTAAGACTGAACCGCCAGCAGTTGCTGGAGGTTCAGCTGCCATGATCCACGGCATTGCTTTAAATGGACGGATTTGAAGAATGTGCAGGCTGGCAAATGTTTGAGATTGAGGCGCCGCCTGCTGCCTTAGCTTTCTCATGCATTTTCCTGACCATTGCCTTAAAAAATTTATCGGCAAATCCGCTATCATTAATCAGCATCTGCGTTAAATCTGCACACTTTTGTTTAATGGGATCTTCCAGCAGGACATCAGCGCCTTGCATAGAATCAGCCAAACATTGAATTTCCGCAGCCCGCTGGACAGTCCAAAGAAGGAAAAAGGCTTTTTCAATACTGCTCTCACCCACTGCGACACCATGATTGTGCAACACCAAAATATGCTGATTCCCCAAACTTTGAATCATCCGCTGCTTTTCATCCTCAAACAACGTAATGCCTTCAAAGGTATGATAAGCCACGCGTCCATATAATTGAGCGCCATAAAAGTTATCATTTTTGAAACCATGCTGTTTCTGGGCAATCGCACTGACTGGAGTGGTGTGAGTATGGATCAAGCAGCGGATATCATCGCGCGCACCATGCACAGCGCTATGTAAAGCAAAACCTGCGGGGTTGGCATCATATTCAGATGGGGTCACTTTGTTGCCTGCCAAATCCACTTTCAGCAAATTTTCTGGCGTAATTTCAGTGTAATTCAAACCAAAGGGGTTCACTAAATAATAGTGTTCATCTCCTGGTAAGCGTACTGAAATATGATTAAAAATGGTCTCTGTCCAGCCAAAAAAATCAATCAAGTGATAACATTGCGCCAGTTTAACTCTTAACTCCCATTCAACTTGGCTGACATTCAGCGGATTTAAACAACTGCTATTCATATCGACAACTCCTCATTCGTCCTTGATTGAGCACTTAAAAATTGGCTTAAATCATAAATAATCTGTGTAACCGGCAGCTCACAGCCATACTGTTCTGCCAATTCAAAAACGGCATCGGCAATACTGGCCAGCTCCAACGTTTTTTTATCTTGGTAGTCATACCACATCGAGGTATAAATTGGCCCCATTTCTGCACCAAGTTGCATGAAAGTATTAGGATCAATCGAAATACGCGCCCCATAACAAGCGGCAACACTGCGAACTTCCTGCGTGATCGCTTTGGAAATTGGGCTTAAATTCGCATGCGCATAGATATGTTCCAAAGTAGTATTTGCAACAACGGATAATGGGTTGGAACTGAGATTGGCCATGACTTTTGTCCAGATTTGATCCCGAATATTCTCTACCTGCCGCGCTTCAATGCCACTATTTGCAAACAGCTGCGCTACGTCCTGCAAACGGGCTGAACCTTGATGATTCGGCTCACCGAAAATAAGCAAATATGGATTGGTTGATTTAACCTGACCAAAGCCCTGCAATTGCGCCGTGATAAATACCACAGCGCCAATCAGATGCTGCAAAGGAAATTGCTGAATTAATTTATTTTGAGGATCTAGAACGCGGATTGCAGGTACTGGCTGATGCTCCGCAATACCATAAAAATACCAAAATGGAATGCCATTGATTAAGGGCATGATCTTGGTACCTTGATGCAGCATGCGCTGTAAATTCGGCATGATTTCAGTTAAAGCCTGAAATTTTGTGGTGATAAAAATATAGTCTTGCGCTTCAAGATCATCCTGATCACTCACGACCTGCACAGGATGAATATGGTGCTGACCAGTTAAGTCATCTAATTGAATACCATGAGCTTTAATGTGCTGATAATTTTCACCGCGCGCCAGCAAACTCACGTTATGACCTGCAAGGATAAGCCTTGCAGCCACAACGCAACCGATCGCACCTGCACCATAGACGAGAATCTTTGAATCTGGCTTCACTTCTGCCTCCATGCAAATTCATATTATTCAGTGGGTGGTTGAATTACACCGCTAAAACATCCTGATGTTTGCTGTTGATGCCCAAATAGCTTTCAATAATTCTCGGATCTTCCACCAGATCACTGCCTTTGCCTTGCATCGACAGTTCCCCCATTTCTAGGACGTAGGCATAGTCTGCGAGCTTCAGCGCCGCACGGGCATTTTGCTCAACCAATAAAATGGAAACACCATGAGCACGCAATTGGTCAATCACTTTAAAAATTTCACGTGTAATTAATGGAGCCAAGCCTAAGCTGGGTTCATCCAGCATCAAAAGCTTTGGTTTCGCCATAAGTGCACGGCCTACCGCCAGCATTTGACGCTCGCCGCCAGATAATGTGCCTGCCTGCTGGCTATGCCGCTCTTTTAAGCGCGGGAAAATGTTATAGACTTCATCCAAAGTCTGCTGCAACTGGCGATCCCCCTGACGGTAACGCTGAAAAGCGCCGAGCATCAAGTTGTCTTCAATACTCATCGAGCTGAACAGTTCACGCTTTTCTGGAACCAGCCCCAAACCTCTCACCACCATACGCTCCACTTGTGGACACTGGTCAATAAAGCCATCAAACTCCACATTGCCCTTGGAACCAAGCAATCCCATAATGGCAGACAATAATGTGGTTTTGCCTGCACCATTGGGGCCTACTACAGAAACAATCTGCCCTTCATTGACACGCATATTAAAATTCGTCAAAGCTTCAACTTTGCCATAAGCGACACTGAGATTAGAGATTTCCAGTAAAGGCTTTCCTTGATCATTCTTGCTGACATCACTCATGCTGCACCTCCAAGGTATGCTTCCAGCACCGCTGCATTTTTTTGTATATCCTCTGGCAAACCTTCTGCAATTTTTTGGCCGAATTCCATCACCACAATGCGGTCTGCTAAATTCATCACAAAATCCATATCATGTTCGACCAGTAAAATTGCCATGCCTTGCGCTCGTAACTTCGCTAATAAATCAGCTAGCGCCTGCTTTTCCTTAAAGCGCAAACCTGCTGCCGGTTCATCCAGCAAAAGTAAGCTTGGACTGGCGCATAAGGCGCGGGCAATTTCCAAAATACGCTGCTGCCCCAAAGCCAAACTGCCTGCTTCGGTATAAAGATAATCACCTAAACCAACGCGCTCAAGTTGAGTCTTGGCTTCATTTAACAAGACATTTTCTTCTTCACGGTCCAAATATAACATGGAGGAAAAAACACCCTTTTCTCCGCGCAAATGCGTTCCAATTGCTGTGTTTTCCAGTACCGTCATTTCTGGCAAAATTTTGACATGCTGGAACGTCCGGCTCAGCCCTAATTCGGCAATTTCACGCGAAGGGATTCCATTAATCTTTTGCCCCTTAAAAATGACTTCACCGCTGGTCGGTTCATCAACCCCTGAAATCTGGTTGAACATGGTACTTTTCCCTGCGCCATTAGGGCCAATCAGCGCTAAGATTTCTCCAGCATGAATGGTCAAACTCATGTCGTTATTCGCGACTAGGCCGCCAAATTTTTTGGTTACATTTTTAGCTTCGAGGATCACGCTGCCTGGTTCGGTTAATGGCTGCATCGCTAAAGGCTCTGCAACAGGCTGTATTTGGGGATGAATATCCACTGGTTTAAATTTGGCTGGAACCAGTTTAGTAATAAATGGCCAGAGACCCGCTGGCGCTTTTTGCATCAAAAGAACAATAATGAGGCCAAATACAATAGTTTCATAATGCCCTTCTGCGCCAAAAATAATCGGCAGGAAATCTTGCAGCCATTGGCGCACCATGGTGAAAATACCTGCGCCTAAAATTGCGCCCCAAATACTGCCTACACCACCTAATAGGGCCATAAACAGGTAATCGATCCCCATTTGCAGGCCAAACGGCGTCGGGTTAATAAAGCTTTGCGTGTGAGCGTAGAGCCAGCCGGAAACTGAAGCGAATACCGAAGCAATGACGAACACGATCATTTTTGAACGGAAGGTATTTACGCCCATCGATTCCGCCATGACTTGACCGCCTTTCAGGGCACGCATGGCGCGTCCTTCACGTGAATTGAGCAGGTTTTTTGTAATCACAATAGCTGCAAATAAGATCAGCCAAATGAGATAATACATTTTTCCGCCAGTATCAAAGGCATAACCTGCAATCGAGATATTGGGAATATTGGATATGCCAGAATGGCCGCCTAAAGACTCAATGGTCGAGAAAAAATAATACAGTGAAATGCCCCAGGCAATGGTTCCTAAAGGCAAATAATGCCCTGACAGTTTAAGGGTCAGACCGCCAACCAGTACCGCAGAACACAAGGTAATGATAATGCCCAGCAATAGGCCGAACCACGGATTTCCTCCCGTCCATGCCAGAAAGCTTGGCAACTGTTCAGTCACAGTCAGATAAGCTGTTGCATAAGCGCCAATACCGACAAGTGCAGCCTGTCCAAAACTGGTCATTCCCCCCACACCGGTTACTAAAACCAAACCCAGCACAACCAAAGCATTTAACCCGATATAACTCAGCAAAGTCACTTGATAGGTCGGTAAGAAAACAGGACTGATTAAGACAATACAGACGAAAATTAAAAACAAGTATTTAGATTTCATTCCTCGTCCTCCTCTATATGGCGTGTTGTTAAGGATTTCCAGAGTAAAAATGGAATAATGAGCGTGAACACAATAATTTCCTTGTAATCACTGGCCCAGAACATAGAGAACGACTCAATGACACCCACTGTAACAGCACCAATTGCGGCAACGGGAAAACTGATTAAACCGCCAATAATGGCTCCCACAAATCCTTTTAGGCTTAAAATAAAACCAGAGTCATAATACAATGTGGTCACCGGGGCAATCAGAATGCCTGAAAGCACACCTATAAACGCCGCCATAAAAAAGGTCAGTTTGCCAGCAAATATCGGAGAAATCCCCACCAGCTGCGCACCGATCCGATTGACTGCAGCCGCATGCAATGCCTTGCCATATAAGGTTTTTTCAAAGAAATACCACAATACAAAAATCATGATAAAGAAGGCAGCAATAATCACTAATGTTTGGCTATTGACCACTAGCCGCCCAAGATTAAACGATGCATCACTGAATGATTGGGTCTGTGCGCCATTTGGACCAAAAATCACCAAACCTAAGCCAACCAAAACCACATGCACCGCAATGGAAACAATCAATAAAACTAACGGTTTTGCTGTTACAAGCGGCTGAAAAAAAGTACGATAAATTTGCGGTCCTAATGGAATAATCGCGGCTAATGTTAATAAAATTTGTCCCCACATCGGCAACTCTGCAAGCGGCAACTGATACATGGCCAGTAATAGCAGCCCAATATAAAGTGCGCTTCCTATAAATATTTTGCTATTAAAGCTGCTCTTGTATCTGAGCTTGGCATACAAATCCAATAAGGTATTAATTACAAAAAATGCAGCAACCAACCAAACAATTAAACTGGGGATACCTGCCTGAATCGATGCCAACGTGAGTGCACCAAAAACAGCAAATTCACCTAAAGGAATTAATAATATTCGTGTGACTGTAAACACCAAAATAATGCACAATGCTAATAAAGCATAAATTGCGCCACTGGTTACTCCATCCTGTGTAAGAACCAACGCAATATCTAAATCCATAACTTCTTCCCGCCTTTCCTGAGGGTGAGTCCGCCTTAGAGCGATATCATAAGTACCGCCCTAATTGCTGAACTGCTTGAATTTCTCAGGTTTATTTCAAGAGCTTCCACTGCCCGTTTTTCACAATAATCATTTCACGGCCACGTTTGTCAAACCCGCTATGGTCTGTTGGGCTCATGTTGTAGACACCTTGCGTACCTGCGACTTCTTTGGTGGTTTCTAAAGCATTGCGCAACGCTTCACGAAATTGCACCGTACCGGGCTTGGCTGTTTTCAATGCAACCGGCACTGCCTTTTCTAACAAAATACCCGCATCGTAGACATTTGCCCCAAACGTTGCAGGAGTTTGTTTATATTTCGCTTTATAGGCATTGATATATTTTGAAGCCACAGCTTTAGATGGATGACTATTTGGAATCTCGTTAATCACCAGCATCAAGCTAGCCGCTAAGATAGTATTTTCAACTTTCTTCCCGCCTAAAGTCAGGAACTGATCCAATGCAGCGCCATGGGTCTGGTAGATCTGACCGCGGTAACCTCGGTCAAATAATGCTGCTTGCGGCGGAACAGCTGCGCTTCCTGGCGCGGCAACTAAAATAGCTTGCGGCTTTTTACTGATCAGCTTCAACGCTTGGCCTGTTAATGAGGTATCTTGACGCTGGAAAGTTTCTTGCGCCACCACTTGAATACCATGTTTTTTAGCTAAAACGCTTACTACTTTGCCCCAGTTTTCACCATACGGATCGGCTGTGCCAATAAATCCAAGCGTTTTGAATTTGCGCTTGACCATGTCCTGAATCAGCGCTTCAGCAATAATGTCATCATTCTGAGTGGTCTTGAACACCCATTTTTTCTGAGCATTCATCGGTATAACAATAGACGCTGTACCGACCGGCGCCAATAGCGGCACCTTCGCTTTTGCCACAGTTGCAATCACTGCGGATGCATTGGGCGACCCTGACGGCCCAATAATGGCGTCCACATTATTTTCTTTGATTAACTTTTCTACTGCTTTAACCGATGCGGTCGGATCACTGGCATCATCCAGTGAAATATAGTGGACATTTTCATTGCCGATTTTTTTCGGCAGCAAATCAATCGTATTTTTTTGCGGAATCCCAACCATGGCGATTGGACCTGATGATGAGGTAATCACACCAACTTTAATATCGGCTTGCGCATAAATAGAAGCCGCCAATACGCTGGTTGCACATACGATTTTTTTTAAGTTCATTATTTTCTCCTCGTTATTCCTTTAACTGCTGCTTTAAATCTGATTAAAATTTAAAGCTATAGGTAGTAATGACTCGATTCTCTACGAAATCATTTCCTTCACTGTAACCAGCTCCGTATTTGGACGTGGTGTCAATATAACGCCACTCAACACCAAGCCCTTTCAGTTTTCCTTCTGGAACGGTATATCCCAAAATAAAGTTTGCTTCCGTTTCTTTGTTATCTGAGAAGCCTGGACGTTCAATATTGGTGCCATATAAATAGCGCAATGTCGCACGCAGCCCAGGCGCGCCCACTTCTTTAAAATCATAGGAATACAATGCATGGTAAGTCAGCTCTTCAGGTTTGATAAAACCTAGCGTTGACCATGTATGTAAAAATGGCTGCGGCGCATAACCATCAAAGGTTGGAAAATTGTTGTCGCCTTTATTTTTTTGCACGCCTGCAGCAAATGAATGCGGACCATTGGCAAGGTTAGCCTGAACGCCGAAAGTTTGGCTGTCAATCTTGCCATAGTACGCATCGCCGTCTTCACTGTTATGGAAATAACGCGCATCCAATTTCAGCTTACTTGAACCCACTTTCGTATTGTAGGATGCGTTTAAATAATGCTGCTGATAAATATCTTCAAGCTGTCCAAACCAGTAAGCGCCTGTAATGGCAGGGCTGAAGTTATAATCAAAGCCTGCATAGTTCAGGCCATCGCTTTCCATTCTCGGTTTGCCCGGCGCAAACAGGCTGAGTTTTTCAAACTCGTCATCGTTACGCGCATTGATATGCGTGATTCGGCCCAAAGACAGCTTTAAGTTGTCTACAGATTTATTTTCAAATGCAACGCCTGCATATGTGGTGACCAATTGACGGGAATCATCAATAAAAGCGACTGGCGTACGCGGCGACAGCTCACCGATCAATAATTCAGAGTCTTTATATTTCAGCTTGAGAGTCGCGCCAAATTTGTTGTAGCTGCGCTCCTGCTTATTGTTTACCGGATCAAAAGGTAAAATCGTATCTGGTCTTTCAGCATGATGATCTGATAAGCGCAATGCATAGCTGGAAGTGACATCCAAGCCGACTTGTACTGGGGTGTCTGTATAGCCTGAACTGAATTTAAGCCCTAAAGCCTGTGACCAGCTTCCCACATCTGGAACGGTTGAATTATTGCGGTCAATAAAAAAATTTCTAAAATTTAATGCGGTTTGGCTGTCTTTCACAAAATCAGCATAAACCGCTCCATTGCAACAAACAGCCAATAATGCCAATGCTGGTATTTTTTTCATGTAACGTCCTTTTACATAACAATTAAATTTTTACTCATTTTTAATCTTTTGAAATGAGGTAAGTCATCCCGACAAATCTAGCCCGTGTTTTTCATGCCTTCTCTTACTGTTGTTTTTGACTATACACCACCAATACTTGTTTAATTCCATGGAAAATTCAATATTCTTTTAAGTATATTTATATACCTAAAACAATAGGTACTGACAGCTAAAATAAGCAGACCATCATCATTCAGGACGGCAGAAAACCGTTTATCTTCAAGAACATTTTTCAAAAGAATTAAGATTTCTTAATTATTATTCAATAAAATCAATATTTTATAAATTGCTATTAAAATAAACGCTATCCATTATCAACCATCCCTCTATTTGAAATATGTTTCTTGGCAGTTAGCTGCAGTATCTTTCAACATATACAATTTGCTATAAATCCGCCAAAGAAAGCCAGCCATAAGCCATTTTATCGAGTGTGCATGTCCAGACAGGCATGCTCTGTTCTATCGGTTTCTGCCTTTGCTCAAACGATATGATCTGGCAATCGGTAAATTTAGATATTTAAATGCGGCATATCTTATCTAATATTAGAAAGCAGCTAATTTAGACCTGTTATTTTTTAGGGAAGAAGCCTCAAAATAATGTTCTACGCTTTGAGACCTTAATTGGCCAGAAGGACTTCAGTACAAAGCAGCATAAAAATTCACCCTGTAATATACCTTTTTAGTATTTAAAGATACCAAAATGAGACTAGATAAGGGGATTACATTTAAATTAAGGTATATATCAACAAGCATTCAATAAACAGTATCAGGATCGATGCAGGCTTCACTCATAAAATGATTTAAAAAATATGATGTGAAAACCAGCATGATGGCAATATTAAGGAGATCGCCATGACAGACGCAAATGTTAAAATTTTCGACACGGAAGAAGTACAAAACTTCATCAACCTGCTCAGCGGGCTTGAGCAAGAAGGTGGAAACCCGCGTACTAAACAAATCATTCACCGTGTGGTTTCTGACCTATTTAAAACCATTGAAGATTTAGACATTACATCTGACGAATATTGGGCTGCCGTTGCCTATATCAACCAATTAGGTACAAGCCATGAAGCGGGCTTGCTTTCTCCAGGTTTAGGTTTTGATCATTTCTTGGATATGCGTATGGATGCAGCCGATGCAGCTTTAGGCATTGATAACCCAACGCCGCGTACTATTGAAGGCCCTCTTTATGTTGCTGGCGCGCCTGTGTCACAAGGCTTTGCCCGCATGGATGATGGCAGCGATCCAAATGGCCATACGCTCATGCTGCATGGCACAATTTATAATGCAGACGGTCAACCGATTCCAAATGCACAAGTTGAAATTTGGCATGCCAACACCAAAGGTTTCTATTCACACTTTGACCCAACTGGCGAACAAACACCGTTCAACATGCGCCGTACTATTATGACCGATGCACAAGGTCATTATCGTGTACAAACGATTCTGCCGGCAGGTTATGGCTGCCCACCAGATGGCCCAACACAGCAATTGCTTAACCAATTAGGCCGCCACGGTAACCGCCCTGCACACATCCACTTCTTCGTGTCTGCGGACGGTCATCGTAAACTGACAACGCAAATCAACGTGGCTGGCGACCCATACACTTACGATGACTTTGCTTATGCAACACGTGAAGGCCTTGTGGTTGAAACTGTAGAGCATACAGATGCAGCAGCAAGTCAAGCCAATGGCGTTGAAGGTCCATTTGCTGAAATGGTATTTGACCTTAAGCTAAGCCGTCTAGTCGATGGTGTGGATAACCAATTGGTCGACCGCCCTCGCCTGCAAGCTTGATGCCGTTAAAAGTAATATTTTGAATCTTGAAATCAGGCGAGCTGTCACAGCTTAGCCTGATTTATTTTATGGAAAAGATATTAATATGGATATTCATACTTTTGATGCAGCGATCCATGAAATTTTAGCTGTTCTCCCTGAATGCAATATGCCTTTGGCTCGACTGCGCGCCATCGTACAGGCCGGTCAACTCCCAACAGTGACGGTGATTGGTAAATATAACCATGGTAAAAGCCGGTTATTAAACGAACTGATTGGTGATGATATTTTCTCGGTTGCAGATAAACGAGAGACCGTGACCCTCTCCGAGCATCTGCAGCACAATATCCGCTGGTTAGATGCGCCCGGTTTGGGTGCTGATGTCGCGACAATCGATGATCAACATGCCCAAGATGCGATGTGGAATAAAGCCGATATCCGCTTAATGATCCATTCAGTACGTGAGGGTGAATTTGATCCTTATGAACTCCTGTTATTTCAGCAATTCGAGCAAGATGCCACGCAAACACAGCGCCAAAGCGTTTTAGTACTGACTCAAATTGACCAGATTCCAGATCAAACTGTTTTAGCGCACATTATTGACAGTATTCAAAAACAAGCTCCGGCTGCAACTGTTCTGCCTGTGTCAGCCACACGTCATCGTCAAGGCATAGAAAATTCCAAAACCCTGCTGGTACAACGCAGCGGCATCCCTGAATTACAGCAAACACTCAGCCGCGTGATTGAAAAAGTACCTGCAGTCCGCCAGTTTGAAAAAAATAAAATCTTTACGGATCTCACAGCACAATTGTCACAGCTGCAACAGACCACTCAGGCCAATATTCAGCAACTCAGCGCAACACTAGACCATCAACGCCAAGCTTTTGAGCATGATCTCAATCAAGTTCTGGATAAAGTCCGTGAAGACTTACAGCCAATTCTGCACGTTTCTGGACAGGATGACTCCCTAGAGCCGGATTCCTTTGCCAATATGTATAAAGTAACCGCAGGCAAACGTGATCGCAACCGCATTCAAGTGGCTTATTCCCGCGCCTGTATCGAGATCAATAGCCATCTGGTTCGCTACGGTGTGGTCAGTTTGCCGGACACACACAAAAGCAATGTCCGCAGTCTGGACACGGTCATGGTTGCGGTGATGGGTATTTCAGTCAAACTGCGCAAAGATTTAAAGCTTATTTTTGAGGATGAATCGGGACGTCAGCGTTTACGCCGTGAATTTGCCCATTATTTTGAAGTCTCTGCTGATCGCATGCACTTAAAAGAACAATTACAAGACTCGCAGCAGCAACTTCAACAGATCCAACAAGCCCAACACGCCTCAGCCACTTTGGAGCTTGCATCATGATCCATGACCCAATTCAAACCTTGATTAATGTCATCGAAGCTTTTGATCAGCCTGAGCAGGACATCCTGCTGCATTTGAATAAAATGCATACTTGGCATCAGCAACTGGCGATCAATCTCCATCATCAGCGTTTGAATAGCTGCGGACTGGCATTTCACAGCAAAATGGCTCAAGACATCGCCGCCCTCAATGCACAGCTCGAACATTATCTTGCCAATTGGGAAACGCAATTAGAAACACTGCAAGCTGCGCAATCCATCTCAGACCATTTTCACGATAAAATCATTTTGCTAATTTTCGGAAAATTTAATGCAGGCAAAAGTTCATTATGTAATGTATTGGCTGAATGTTTTCGCAGACGGCAGCAAAGTGTTGAATATTTTTATCTCAATGCCGGTGAAATTATTGAAAGTCAGGAGCATTTTAAAGAAGGCGCAACTGAAACCACCACACGCATACAAGGTGTTTGCCTAGGCAAAAATTTGATTTTGCTCGATACCCCAGGATTACATTCAGTTACGCCAGAAAATGCCGCATTAACTCAGCGCTTTTTGGACAGTGCCGATGGCGTGCTGTGGTTAAGCAGTTCATCCTCACCCGGTCAGGTTAAAGAGTTAGCGGCTCTGGGGCAGGAATTACGCCGACACAAACCGTTATTGCCCGTAATTACCCGCAGTGATTATTTTGAAGAAGATGAAGTCGATGGTGATATTTGCCAAGTCTTACGCAATAAAAGCGCTAATCAACGTTATCTGCAAGAAACTGATGTGCATACCCGTGCTATTGATCAGCTTATCGTAATGCAGGCTGATCCTGTCTTGCTGCAATCCCCAATTTCGACTTCTTCACAGATGTTAAAAAATGCGGACTTCAATGATCAGGCTATGCAAAGTGCCGGTTTTAACCACTTATTTGATGCGCTTTTGCATTTAACCCAACCCGCCTTGGCCTATAAACAGCGCAAACCCGCAGAAGCATTGATGCATCATTTACAAGAACAAATCTTAGCGCCTTTACAGTTGGAAGCTGTGCCGCAACTGCATCAATTGCAGCAACATCTGAACAATGCCAGCAGCGCATTGACAGAGAGTAAAGAGCAAATCATGACGCAAACATGGCGCAGCATGATCGCAAGCTTGCCAAAGCTATTAGAACAATATGCTGAACAGCAAGCAGTAAATGAACTGTATAGCGCATTAACACAACAGGCAGAGCAGCTTCTATCCCAACAGATTTCGAGTAATTTAGTCGATTATCAGCTGTCCCATGCGCCGCTCGAACCCTTGCAATTCTCTGAATATCTGACTTATGAAGTAATTTATGCAGATGATGGTAAAGAAATTTTAGCTATTGGGCATGATCGCTTATATAGTGAAATTTCACAGGGCTTATGGCAGCAACTGGACCGCTATACCGATGAGCTTGTTGCGCAATGCCAAAAGGTACTGACCAATATTCAAGAAAAAATTGAAACTATTCAGCAAGGCTTGATCAATGATGAACAAGAGCTGCAGCACATTGCACAGCATTTAAGGATGAAGAATTTAGAGCAACTGTAATTGCAATATAGGGAGATTTTGAATCAACAGCTTGCAATTCATTGGTGCCAAACATATTACACCGCATTAATCCTCCTTCAGTTGAATCGGTCTCCCTTCTTCCTCAAACACTTGTTTAATGCATTCTAAAATATTGGGAATATACGCGCTCTGATCCATATTCCGAACTGATAAGGAAATTGGGCTGTAAGCTTCCAAATCTAAAATTGGGATATAGATTAAATTTTTCATCCCAATATCACTGGCGCTTTCAGGAATTAAACAAATCCCCTCACCAGAAGACACCAAACCGAGCGCTAAATGGATTTCACGGACTTCGATCAACTTCTTCGGCACTAAACCCAATTCAGTAAAAATAGACTGAATCAAGGTTGAAAAATTAGGTCTAGGTGTAAGTGGATAGGAGAAAATCGACTCATCGAGAATTTGTGATAAATACACGCCCGTGTCAATAAACTCTGCCAAATGATGATTTTTATGCACAGCAAGTTTAAGGCGTTCTTTGTGCAATAATAAACGCATAATGGATGGATCAGTTAACCTTAAACGCCCAAAACCGATATCAATTTTACCTGCTTTTAAGGCTTCAATTTGATCCCGTGTTCCGCACTCGATTAATTCCACATGAATGTCTGGGTGACGCTGTCGAAATAAATAAATGATTTGCGGCAATAATGCATATAGCAATGAACTGACATAACCAATCCGCACCGTCTTATCCACTGCATTGATACGTCGAGCCATGGACGTCGCTTGTGCAGTATGGGTTAAAATCTGTACAGCATGTTCATAGAAGAACATACCCGCCTCAGTAGTTTTGACTGGACGAGACCCGCGTTCAAATAAAGTAATGCCTAATTCTTCTTCTAACTTTTGAATTTGCCGGCTCAAAGGCGGCTGGGCAATGCATAACTTTTCAGCCGCTTTGGTGATGCTTTGCTCTTCCACCACCGTCACAAAATAGCGTAGATGTCTTAATTCCATTTATATACCTTTTAGGTATTCAAAAATACCGATTTTGCTCTAGTTTAAGATATTACATTAACTTAGGGTATATAAATAGATAAACACTGAAGAAAGATTTGCAATGTATAAGTCCATTGAAACTTTGCTTGTTGAAATTCCAACCATCCGTCCACATAAGATGGCGGTTGCAACAATGCAAACACAAACCTTAGTACTGGTGAAAGTAAGCACGGAAGACGGCTTTATCGGCTGGGGCGAAGCAACCACAATTGGTGGCTTAGGCTATGGCGAAGAAAGTCCTGAAAGTGTTAAAACCAATATTGAAACCTATTTTTCGCCTTTATTAAAAACGTTAAATGGTTTAAACGTCGCACAAACGATGCAAATCATTAACCGTAATATTAATGGCAACCGTTTTGCTAAATGCGCCATTCAAACCGCATTATTAGATATCCAAGCGCAGCGTCTTGGCTTGCCTTTAAGTGAAGTTTTAGGCGGCCGTTTGCATGACAGTATTTCAGTCTTATGGGTACTGGCTTCAGGCAATACTGAAAAAGACATTGCTGAAGCGCAAAAAATGATTGCAAGCAAACGTCACAATGTGTTCAAACTCAAAATCGGTTCACGCCCTGTGGAACAAGATGTTGAACATGTTTTGGCGATCAAAAAAGCCTTGGGCGATGACGTTTCCATTCGTGTCGATGTCAATCGTGCTTGGTCTGAATTGACTGCGATTAAAGGCATTCAAATGCTGCAAGATGGCGGTGTTGACCTGATTGAACAGCCTTGCGCGATCAACAATATCGATGCGATGGAACGATTAACCCGTAAATTCGATATTGCTATCATGGCGGATGAATCCTTAATGGGTCCGCAAAGCGCCTATGAATTGGCAAAACGTAATGCAGCCTCTGTTTTTGCAGTCAAAATTGCACAATCAGGCGGTTTAATTGAAGGCTGTGAAGTTGGGAAAATTGCCAATCTTGCAGGCATCGACTTATACGGCGGCACCATGCTGGAAGGCCCTGTAGGCACTATTGCTTCTGCACACGTATTTTCAACATTCAGCAATTTAGCGTACGGTACTGAATTATTTGGCCCATTATTGCTGACCGAACAAGTTTTAAAAACTCCACTTCAATACGAAAATTTTGAGCTAAAAATCCCAACAGGTTTAGGCTTAGGTATTGAGTTGGACGAAAATAAAATCGACAACATGCGTCGTCAATAATTTAAGGAGACATCATGCTTTTCCAAGTCAAAATGGACGTACATATCCCTTTAGATATGCCAAGTGATAAAGCCAATGAAATTAAAGCGGTTGAAAAGGCTTATTCTCAAGATTTGCAGCGACAAGGCAAATGGCGTCATATTTGGCGTATTACGGGCCAATATTCCAACATCAGTATTTTTGATGTTGAGAGCAATGAAGAATTGCACAATATCCTGCAAGGCTTACCGCTGTACCCTTACATGGATATTCAAGTGACTGCCTTAAATCGTCATCCTTCTTCAATTCGTGAAGATGACACCTGATAAAAAAATCAAATCACTCTAATACCTTAGAGTGGTTTGAATCCATTTTAGAAACTGCTATTTACAGCTGAATGATTCAACAAACAAGCATCAAATTAACGCTCAGTTTGTAAAGTGATGGCAACACCATAATTTTTATGCATAAGTATTTTGAAGCGATATTTACGCATAGCAATTCATGAAAATGCAGATAAGGTTAGCCAGATGATTGATAAAAGCTCAACTTCCTTTATGGAAACTCTTTCCCAAATTAAAGACGGTTCAACCGTGATGATTGGCGGTTTCGGTACAGCAGGACAGCCTGCGGAACTGATTGATGGCCTGATTGAACTCGGCATCAAAGACCTTGTCATTGTTAACAACAACGCAGGCAACGGCGACTATGGTTTAGCCAAACTCCTAAAATCTGGCGCAGTGCGTAAAATCATTTGTTCATTCCCACGTCAGTCCGATTCATGGGTATTTGACGAGCTGTACCGTGCAGGAAAAATTGAACTTGAACTGGTGCCGCAAGGCAACTTAGCGTGCCGTATCCAAGCTGCGGGCATGGGACTTGGCCCAATTTATACACCTACAGGTTTTGGTACGTTGCTGGCGGAAGGTAAACCGACCATGAACTATGAAGGTAAAGATTATGTTTTGGAAAACCCGATTCGTGCTGACTTCGCTTTAATCAAAGCACAGCAAGGCGACCGCTGGGGCAACTTGGTATACCGAAAATCCGCGCGTAACTTTGGCCCAATCATGGCGATGGCGGCAGATGTGACCATTGCACAAGTGTCGGAAGTAGTGGAACTTGGCGCGCTTGATCCAGAACATATCGTCACCCCAGGGATTTTTGTTCAACACGTTGTTCAAGTTAAACCTGCTCAATAATTGGATACGGAGATTTTAAAATGAGTTATACCAAATTAAGCCGTGATCAAATTGCTGAACGCGTGGCGCAAGACATTCCTGATGGCGCTTATGTCAACTTGGGTATCGGTTTACCGACTAAAATCTCAAATTACTTACCTTCAGACAAAGATGTTTTTCTACACTCTGAAAATGGTTTATTGGCATTTGGTCCACCACCAGCAAAAGGCGAAGAAGATCCTGAACTGATCAATGCGGGCAAAGAATTTGTCACCATGCTCACTGGCGGCGCTTTTTTCCATCACGGTGATTCATTTGCCATGATGCGTGGCGGTCATTTAGATATTGCCGTATTGGGTGCATTCCAAATTGCTGAAAATGGCGACCTTGCGAACTGGCATACAGGTGCGCCAGATGCAATTCCTGCGGTGGGTGGTGCAATGGATTTAGCCGTCGGTGCAAAAAAAGTCTTTATTACCACCGACCACGTGACCAAACAAGGCGAACCGAAAATTGTTGCTGAATTGAGCTACCCGGCAACAGGCCTGAAATGCGTAGACCGTGTTTATACTGACCTTTGCGTTATTGACGTGACGCCTACAGGCATGACCGTGATTGAAAAAGTGGATGGTCTCAGCTTTGAAGAGTTGCAGTCGATGACTGGCGCGAAGTTGGTAGATGGGACATCTAAATAAAAAGGAAATCCCCCCCCTTTTATAAAGGGGGGGATTTAGGGGGATTTTTCGAATAAATCATCTTTTTAAAATCCCTCCCAACCTCCCTTTAAAAAAGGGAGGAGCTTTCAGTTAAGGATTTACAAATGAAAAACGCATACATCATTGACGCTATTCGTACACCTTTTGGACGCTATGCAGGTGGTCTAGCGCCAGTTCGTGCAGATGATTTGGGTGCATTACCCATCAAAGCATTAATTGAACGAAATCCATCGGTCAATTGGGAAAGTGTCGATGATGTCATTTACGGTTGTGCTAACCAGGCCGGTGAAGATAATCGCAATGTCGGTCGTATGTCTGCGCTTTTAGCTGGTGTACCTTATCAAGTGCCTGCAACCACGGTAAACCGTTTATGCGGATCATCATTAGATGCAATTGCAATGGCTGCACGTGCAATAAAAGCCAACGAAGCTGATCTAATTATCGCTGGCGGCGTAGAAAGCATGAGCCGTGCGCCTTTCGTGATGGGAAAATCTGAATCTGCTTATGGCCGCAGTCAGAAAATTGAAGACACCACCATGGGCTGGCGCTTTATCAATCCTAAGTTGAAAGAAATGTACGGCGTAGAAACCATGCCACAAACGGCTGAAAATGTCGCGGCACAATTTAATATCAACCGTGCTGATCAAGATCAGTTTGCTTTAACCAGCCAACAGCGCACAGCTGCAGCGCAAGCCCAAGGTTTCTTCAGAAAAGAAATCATTGCTGTGACAATTCCACAGCGTAAAGGTGATGCGATTGTGGTTGATACCGATGAACATCCACGCGCCTCAACCACACTGGAAGGTTTAAATAAATTAAAACCTGTAGTGAAAGCAGACGGTACGGTAACGGCAGGCAATGCTTCAGGCATTAACGATGGTGCTGCTGCCCTGCTCATTGCATCTGATGATGCAGTTAGAAAGTACAGCTTAAAGGCCCGCGCAAAAATTATTGGTGCAACGACTGTCGGTGTTGAACCGCGCATTATGGGTTTTGGCCCTGCACCAGCAATCCAAAAGCTACTCGCTCAAACAGGTTTAACCTTAGATCAGATGGATGTAATTGAGCTGAATGAAGCTTTTGCTGCACAGGCCTTAGCGGTAACGCGTGAGCTTGGTTTAGAAGATGGCTTAGCCAAAGTGAATCCAAACGGCGGTGCGATTGCTTTGGGCCATCCACTTGGTGCTTCTGGTGCGCGCTTGGTGACGACGGCATTGAACCAACTTGAACAAACAGGTGGTCAATATGCGCTATGTTCAATGTGCATTGGTGTAGGTCAAGGCATTGCTTTGATTATTGAACGTGTTTGATCCTCAATAAAAGTCCCCCTTATCAAAGGGGGATTTAGGGGGATTTATAAAATTAAGGATTCAAAAAATGCCAAAATTTACTTCAAGTGATGCCGAAATCAATTATGAGACATTTGGTGACAGCACAAAGCCTGCAATAATTTTTTCTAACTCGCTGGGTACAAAATTCAGTATGTGGCAGCCGCAGATTAATTTCTTTAAAAAAGCATATTTCATTGTCTGTTATGACACACGCGGTCATGGTGCATCTACCGCACCGAAAGGACCATATAGTATAGAACAGCTGGGTACTGACGTAATCAATCTGCTTGACCATTTGGATATTGCCAAATCCAGTTTCTGCGGTATTTCTATGGGCGGAATTACAGGTCAATGGTTGGCGATTCATCATCCAGAACGCTTTAACCGTGTTGTGGTGTGCAATACGGCAGCAAAAATCGGGCAAGAACAGGCTTGGAACGAGCGCGCAGCTTTAGTACGAGAACAAGGCTTGAAACCGATTGCCGAAACAGCAGCATCACGCTGGTTTACCGAACCCTTTATCCGAAGCAACACAGCAATTGTAGAATCTTTAAGTAACGACCTTGGTGCTGGCAGCCCAGAAGGTTATGCAAGCTGCTGTGAAGCTTTGGCTAAAGCGGATGTTCGTGAACAGCTTCTTAAAAACATCACTGTGCCCATGTTGGTGGTTGCAGGTCAAAAAGACCCTGTGACGACTGTAGCAGATGCGCAATATATTATTAACAATGTTCGAAGCAGCTCCTTGTTTGAAATTAATGCATCTCATATTTCAAATATTGAACAGCCTGAAGCCTTTAACACGATTCTCGATACCTTTTTAAGCAACTGATTTTTAGCTTAATGCTAAATATTTTAATGGTCAGCCTATGACCATTTTATGCTGCCTAGTACATAAGATTCCAGCACCTAGCTAAAATCCTTATTAAAAAATGATAGGCCTGTTATGCAGAAACATAACAGGCCTATTTAATACTGGTCTTACGGCATCAAATACGATTAATAGCGAATCATTACCGATTTCAGCTCGGTATAGTCATCAATGAAGGCATCGGAAAATTCACGCCCCAGACCTGACGCTTTCACTCCGCCAAACGGTACAGAAGGATCAAGGAACGTATGCATATTAACCCAGACAGACCCTGCCTCAATTTGCGGAATTAAGCGTAAAGCCTTAGAAAGATCATTGGTCCATATGCTAGCCGTTAAACCAAAACGTGAATGATTCATCATCTCAAGGAGTTCTTCATCACTTTCAAATGGAATCACATCTACTACTGGACCAAAAGTTTCTTCAATAAATAAAGGGTCATCTACACCGCTCACTTTCAGCAAAGTCGGTTCAACGAAGTAACCTGTTCCATTCAGTACCTTGCCACCTGTAATTACCTGATTGTTTTGTTGCGCTAAATTAAGGTAGTGCTTCACTTTCTCAAAATGAGGCTTATTGGATAGCGGCCCAAACATACTCGATTCATCCATAGGTGAACCGATTTTTAAATGCTGAATTGCTCCTGCAGCTTTGTTAATCAATTCATCATATTTAGACTGATGCACAAAGAATCGTTCAGGCGCTGCACATACTTGCCCTTGATGAACAAAGGTTGCTTGCAGCAACGCGGGTAAAATTTCATCCAGATTGGCATCTTCAAGAATTGCTGCCGCATTTTTGCCGCCTAATTCTAAACTGACACGTGTTAAGTCACTGACCATAGCCTGTTTGCCAATTGCAATTCCTGTTGGCACTGAACCCGTAAAAGATACTTTTTTGACCAGAAGTGAATTAATTAAATGCTGCCCCGTATCCCCTTTGCCAGTCACCACATTAATAACGCCGGCTGGAATTCCCGCCTCAATCGCAAGTTCCGCTAAGCGCAGCAGCGACAGTGCAGCAAACTCACTGGGTTTTAGCACAATAGTACAACCCGTGGTTAGCGCTGAACCAATTTTCCAAGCGCCAATCATCAATGCAAAATTCCAAGGCACAATTCCTGCAACCACCCCGACTGGCTGACGCATGGTACAAGCTGTATATTTTTCACCATTCATAGATGGAATTGATGGCTGCATGGTCTGACCATTGATCTTTGTTGCCCAGCCCGCAAAATACCTTAGAAATACTGCTGTTTGCGCGGCTTCAAGATGACGGGAAATGTTAATTAACTTTCCGGTAGTCAGCGTTTCTAATTGCGCCAATTCTTCTGCATGTTCTTCGACTAGGTCTGCAAGCTTATTGAGCTTTAACCCTCGCTCATATGGCGATGTGTTCGCCCATGCATGTTGAAATGCGTCATATGCGCTGTTCACTGCTTTTTCGACATCACCTAAACTTCCTGATACAATGCTTGCCACGACCTGTTCTGTTGCCGGGTTTACTAATTCAATCCGCTCTGCGCTTTCAGCAGACACATGTTCCGCATGAATAAAATGCCCATGCTGGCGTGCCATAAATTGTTGGACGCTTTCTAATATTTGTACATCACTCATGATGTTTACCTCATGCATATATTCTTAAAGATTAAAAAAATCATTCATATAATTCAGTTTAGCCATCAACTTATAAAGCAATTAAATTGCCATTAACTATCAATAGGTGTACTGCAATAGCAATTGCGCGTAGGTATTCCACTGATCGTCTGGGAATTGCGAACCGCCTGTTTGAATATCTTTTTTAGGTTTATAGAATCCAACGAGAGGAATCACATTCATGTGCTTATTTACAGACCATACTGAATAAAAATCCAGTTCATAAGCACTTAAGTTTTGCTGCGCTTTTTCAATCGTATCGAACTTATAGGCAAATGCACCCAGCATTAAGTTTTCTTTGGGACTCATAGAAAAAGAGATTTGATGAATATTGGTATTGCGGTTATTAGGCCCTGCATAATTGCCAGCGACTTCACCTTGCACCCATTCGCTAATTGCTACGGTATTGCCATAGAACATTGGATCATAGTCTTCAGAATAGTGACTAAAACGGTAACCCACAGCACTATGATATGCAGAATCTGGAATGCTGTAATTTAAGGCCACATAGCCTGCATTTTCATTAGAGCGCGCATTATCCTGATATACCGCTTCAGCTTTCAGCTGTAAATTTGGATTGAACGCGTAATTTGCCCTTAGCGCATAATTTTTTAAGTCCTTGCGATCTGTTTCCAAAAACACATCATCAACATCAGAGACATTAAGGAACGTTCCTCCAATACCAAATTTTTCCTCTTGATACATGGCATCCGCAACCCACAGCTCGGTTGAATATTGCGCCTTATTATCTGATTTTAAATAAAATAGACCTGCCGTTAGATTTTCGATGGGTCTAAATTTCAAGGCTGTAGTGAAATCAAATGCTTTTCGGGTCGCTAAATAATATGCTCCGCCACGGTCCAGCTCCCCATCTGCAACGGCTTTGCCTAGACTCACAGCATCACCAGACACCATAAAACCGTCACCAACAATAATGTTTTGGCGGCCAACAGAAACATCGTAATGCGCAAATTCTTCTTGAGCTGGCGTATCTTTTAAGCCCAGAGACCATTCACCTAAATTGGTTCTGCGTTCATGGCCATTCGTGACATTGCCTGCATCTCCATCACCAAATGTTCCAGTACTAATACCGATTGCGCTGGCATAAAGCGCATTTTGGCCCAATGTAGCAGATCCCTTTAAGCCATATTTAGCGCCAATTTCCTGCCATGTTTTTTTAGGATCAGTATCCTCTGGATTGGCATAACTTTTTTCACTATGAAATACCCCCAATATGACATCGGCATAAGGCTGAATTTCATAATCTATTTGGCTGGCAGCATGAGTCATAGGTAAAAAAAAGGCGCATGCCAGCGCCACAGCAGTCTGTTTGAATATTTTCATTGGATCAATCCTTTAGACAAAGGGCTAACGCTCCAGTTAACCCTTGAAAATGGGAAACTTAATGATGATCTTTACTTTGTTTTTCTTTATCCGAAGTAATATTTAAACTCGGCGTACTGTCAAAGAAGTTCCACGGCTTCAATAAAGTATTAACCCATTCGGTCGGCATGATTGGCCATTCTTCAGCACGCGCGACATGCGTCGTACCTGTGGTTAACCAAGCCACCAAATCTTTATTTTCGATGTTCTGGTTATTCTCCACAAACTGACCTAAGCCTGTGTCATGCGTTGAACGGTTTGAATATTTACCTTCTGGATAGCGCTCATCAGGATTGTACTGAGTGACCCAAATCTGTTTGTCCATAAAGCTTAAACGCTTAAATATCCATTCATCTGGGCTAAACTGCGCGCCTTTTGCAATCGGGTGTGTCCCACCCGCAAATGGGATCAACTGGTAGGAAACAGGATTGCCCATTCTATTTTCTTTATTCAAGTTGCTAATTAAGCGAATGGTCGATGGATCAAACTTCTCAGCCGCATTCTTTTCACTATCGATCACTTTGCTATCGATTTGCATGCTGCTGGTACGTACCTCACCTCCAGTCGTCCGTTTAATCACAGGGTCCATATGAACAAAACTGTTCTGATTACCATCAATATCCATATCTAAACGATAGTTATAAATATGCTGATGCGTCGTTCCCACAATATTATGGTCGATCAGCGTGCCATATTTGGTATCTTCTTTGGCTGTTTTATCATGCATAGTGCGCGTTTTTACGCCCTTAACTGCCTCAATTCCTGTTGCGCCAGCATTAATGCCGATCGTGCCATTTTGACCAAAAACCCAATCAAACATGTAATCATAATTACCCACAGTGCTGATCCAACGCACCACCAATTCACGGCGTTCTTCACTGGCGTCCTGATCGCCAAAAATTTCCTTATGCTTGTATTCTGGCCCTGCATAACGCTCAAAAATGGCAATCGCATTCGGAATCACTTGAGGCTTCCCCGTATAGTCAGCAATGACCGCATCTAAAAGCACGGCATTATCTGGCGCATCTTTGCCCGCATTAATCGACGAAGTCAGTGTACCCATACCATATTCGCCAGAGTCCAAATACGATTTGAAATACCAGCCTAACTCTGGATCACCGTACGGAACAACCATGCCGCCCAAATTGCCCTCATACATGACCTTTCTTTTTACCCCTTTATCTTTATAGGTAACGGTTGAAAGTTTCAGTCCGACACGCGAATCCAAGGAAACATGCAGGCACCAATTGCCCCAATGTACCGTTTGACCAGAAATGGAGAAGTTTTTGCCTTCCGGTTCAATCATATGCAGCGGTTTAGGCGGTGTTTTAGTGTTTTTACTGACATAAGGTCTCGGCGCCATCGGCACTGGAATCAAGGAGGCTTCCTCAATACGAATGACTTTTTCTTGATTTAAATCAACAACAGCAACCAAGTTTTCAATTGGATGCGCCCAGTAGTTGCCATCCCCCGTATCTAAATAAGAAACAACTTTCAGCACATTCAGTTCTTTATTCAGGCCATCCTTGCCGCCAAAGTAGCCAACAGTCAGCGGGTTGGCAATCACTTTCTTCACGTCATGAATGCCGCGTTTCTTTAAGGCTTTTCGATATTCAGCGCTGTTTTCAATGGCCTTTTGCACCGCTTCAAAGTTATCAATCAACACCATGCCATGCGTATTTTCCAAGATATTCCACTTGGTCACTGCTTTCAGGTTTAAATCCACTTCACCTTCAATAGCGGTATTGCCCTTTAACAAATTAAAAGTCGCAATACGGTGGTCAGCAAAAGGCTTATGATCAATGAATGCATCCCAAACTTTGGCTTTATCTGGTTCTTTCAGTTTTAACTCAGCAAAACGCATATTAGGATAAGCATATTTAGACTTTTGAATGATGTCATACACCGCTTTAAGCTCTGCGGTACTTAAGCTATTTAATGGATGCGGAGCATTTTCTACAATAAACGTTTTATCTAAGCCGGACTGAAATACTTCATTGATAAACCCGGTACTGACAACAGCCTGACCATTTTTCTCAAGCAGCGGCACGCTGACTTTAAGCGGTTTGCCGTTTACCAATACGGTATCTGAATTCGGTTTGGCCCGAACGGTTAATGAACCTTTAGAAATAGTATAGCTGCCGGTAAAATCATCTTTTTTGACATGTGCCCCAAAATCGCTCATGTTTTGATAGAGTGGAATCATTTCTGCTGTTTGGCCATGCGCATGCACTTGCTGACTCAAGCCTAAAATAGCTCCCATAATGCCCAGGTTTAATCCAATTGCCTTTCGGACTGACTGTAATAATTTATTCTGATTCATTGCTTACATCCTCTGTTCGCATCATTCTATTACCTTGAAATATAGTGAAAAATCAATTTATTTTGGTTTTATACTATATTTAAATGCAAAGCCCCCTTCGCTGCAGCTGCATAGCTTGATACAGCTTCCTTATCACTTAATTTGATCACTTTACATACTGGCAGTTCTTGTCTAAAAATGACCTCAAGCTTGTCAAAGCAAGACATTTATAAGCAAGACTAAATAATTGAGTCCTATAAAAAATGCACTTAAGTCCAAGATAGAAATGACCTACTGAAAAAAGGTATTTCCTATATCTCAAGCATTGGGTGCTAGAGAACCATACCAATAAAAAGGCTATTTCCCCACACAGAAATAGCCCCTTCTATTGCTCATTGATATGTTTGAATTATATGAGCAGTTCTTTGTTCTGATTGACAGCTCGATACTGACTTGGTGATATGCCATAAACTTTTTTAAATATTTTGGAAAAATGCGCACTGTCGCCAAAGCCCCATCTCAAAGCAATTTCAGTAATGGATAATTTCTTATTCTTTAAATCCTTTAACTCGAATTGCACTTTTTCCAAGCGTTTCATCTGAATATATTTATTGATAGATTGCTGATCGACCATAAATAAACGGTATAAATGCCTTAATGACACGCCAATATGATCGGCCACAACCTTCGGTGAAAGACTGCTCTGCATCAAATTTTCAAGAATATAACGCTCCGCTTTTAATTTTAATGAATCACTGACCTGAATATTTTTATAATGAATAGTCGGTTTCATTAAAGCAATTAGAGCATCTTCAAAGGCATTGCCGTCTTCTTTGGCATACCAAAATTCAATATTGTCACTCGACATGGTCTGCAGCATATTTTTCAGCAAATGCGCACTCATATTGCGGCTGATTAATTTGCCAAAATGTTCAGCCGTAATGCCCTGCTTAAATAATTTATCGCGCGAAAGATGCACTGAAATATGACTGAATAGGCCTTGCGGATACATCGCAATATGTTCATTCGAGTCCAGCAAAACAATATCACCTTCACTCAAAAATAACGTTTCATTGCGGTATTTCAGCAGCATTTTACCGGTATATTGCAAAATCAGAAAACAAAAGCGGTCTTTGGCTCGATCCAATATTTCAGGCTTTCGTTCAATAAAACTGGCATTGCTTTTAATAAAGGCAATTTCTGTTTGTCCAAGTAAAAAAGATTTTACCTCGCCAATAAATAATGAACTTTGTCCATCAAAGCGGGTTTCAAACTCACCGCATACCCCTTGAATATGCTGTGTCCATGTACTGATGTTATTTTTAGAATAGCTCACTCCATGTACCTCGACTGAAATAGATGAAATAATCAAAAGTTATTACTCACATGCCCATCCTTGCTTGTTTTGGTAATAGCTATTTTTTTCAAAGAATTAAATCATTCATCCTTGTAATCACGACCTTATAATACATATTCAATATTTGTAATATCTTAATTGCTCATATTTCATCTATTGGGCTTTTCAAGATTCGCTATTCAATGAACTTTCAATCATTTGATTGCGACAATTCATATAAATAATCACTCTGCGCTAACAATTCATCATCTTGATGAAATTTACCCACCAGTTGAATGCCTAGTGGCATGTTTTGCTGATACGCCATAGGAAAAGTCGTTACAGGTAAGCCCATGACTTGCCATGGACGGCTCATGAAAGGTTGTCCAGTTTTTTCTAAACCGAGTGGTGCAATGCCCGATGCAGCAGGTGCAATCGTAAGATCAATAGATGCATTGTTCATCCAATTTACATAGTCTGTTTTAATTTTTTCAGCAGATTTAAGATGTTGTAAATAATCAAAATGTGACATTTCCAAACCGATATAAATAAGTTTAGTGATATATTCATCCATTAAACCCGTCTGATATTCGTATTGTAAATTTCGTGCCACTTCAAATGCCATAATTTTATAATGATGATCGGCCAAGACTTTAATGTCTATTTCTTCAGGCACATTCACAAAAGTAATGGATTCACGCTGTACCTTGCTTATAAAACCTTTCATTGCATGTTGCATTTCAGGTTCTATTTCATCTAATTGATCACCTGAATAAACACCAATTTTTAGATTCTCTTTAACGTTTTGTTTAGCTTTTAAGTCACTGCGTAGTTGAATGATTCTTCTCATCAATATTAAGTCAGAGAAATCATTTGCAAACATGCCCAAACTATCTAAAGATTGCGCAAGTGGCTGAATGTTTCTGAGCGAAAATTCTGCATGGCTTGCTACATAGGCCAAACAGCCACAATATGCGGCAGGTCGTATCACAGAAGCTGCTGTTTGTGTACCTAATGCAAACGGTGTCATATATGCTGCAATTGCTGCCGCTGAACCACTTGAAGAACCACCTGGTGTGCGCTTTGGATCATGCGGATTTTGCGTTTTTCCAGATTTAAAAAATGCAAATTCAGTGGTTACCGTTTTACCCATTAATATGCCGCCAGCCTTTTTAATTGCAATAACGACTGCTGCATCCATACTTGGAACACGGTTATCGTGAATTTTTGAACCCATACGGGTTTCGATGCCTGCGGTATCTATCACATCTTTTACGGCAAAAGGCAACCCTTTTAAAACCGAATTTTTATAAAAATTTTCATCACTATAATATTGATTTAAATATTCCTTTTTTGAAATAAGATGCTGCCACGCTTGAATATCAGGGTCGCGTTGTTCAATTCTAGAATAAAATGAATCAATGATTGTTTCTAAGCTGATTTCGTTATTTTCAATCGCTTTTAATAACACATTAATACTTTTACAGTTCCATTGATCATTGGTCATTCTTATTCTCCAAATAGCAAAATTTTTGAATCTGCTGAACTAAATTGCTAAACCTGAATAGCACTAAAATATGTATGAGCAGTATACTGAATAAATTTTAACGAACCGACGCAATATTCACTCAGTCGGTTCGTTCACCAGATCATCAATAATTATTTGATGCCTGCAATATCTCTTAAAATTTTAACAAATGAGTCTTGCTCATCTTTCGAGTATTTTGCTAAGACTTCATTTTGATGGCTGTCAGCAATATCAAATAAATAATGCGCCGTTTTCTTGCCCTTATCGGTTAATTTAAAAAAACCATCATTCTCAACCAAAAGCTCATCTTTCTTCAGAATTGCAGCTGCTTGCTCCACTTCACGCATTGGCATTGCAATGTCGCGCGGCAAATCAGCTTTGCTTGAAGCCGTACCGCTACCTAAAACCAGCAGCAACCGCGCTTCGCTGGTTCTGAAACCCGTAACCAATTGCTTTGGAATATAGTCATTTTGATAAAATTTAAACGCACGGCTCATTAAATAGCATACATTGCGGTGCAAATGTCCTTGATGCATTTCACCAACGCCATCAGTATCAATATCGACAGAGTCTTTCACTTGCAATAATGGATGCGGTGTCACGCCAGAGTAAGCGCCTTGATGATAAACCAGCGGACTGCGACCTTCATCATGGAAATTCACCACTTTACCGACAATAATCCAATGGTCACCGCCTTCTAAAATTTGGTGGCGCTCACATTCAAATACCGCAGAACAATTCTCTAAAATTGGCGCTGTTCCAGCACCTTCACGATAGCTTGTCCCTTCGTATTTATCGATATTGCGGCGTGAAAATTTATTGGAAAGTTCAATTTGTGAACCCGACAAAATATTTACAGCAAAATGTGTTGCTTGCTCAAACACATGAAAGCTTGAAGAGTTTTTATCAATACTCCACAAAATCAAAGCAGGATCGAGTGATACAGAGTTAAAACTGTTTGCTGTCACACCCACTTTTTCACCTTCAGCATTTTGCGCAGTCATGATGGTCACGCCTGTCGCAAAATTACCTAAAGCACGGCGAAATTTCATTGGATCAATTTGCACATTATCCATAGTTTTTAATGCGTTCATTTTATTCTCTCCTGAATTTTTTGTCCTAACTCCATAAGGACTCGATCAACCGAAATACTTGATAGCCTGTTAAATATCGAGCACTAATCGCGCTGATTTTGATCTTGAACAGCACACTAAAATTTGCTCATTGCTGGCTTTTTCTTCATCCGTGAAATACACATCTCGGTGATCTGGCTCGCCATCAATCACATCACACATACAGGTGCCGCATACGCCCTGTTCACATGACATTTCAATCTCTATGCCTTCACGCGCCAATGCTTGTAAAATCGTTTCTTCGGCATTTACCATGATGATTTTGCCGCTTTGCTGTGCAACGACTTCAAACGCATCACCACCTGTTTCAACTTCAACCTGAAAATATTCTTTATGAATCTGATGTTCAGGAAAGTTTTGTGTCGCAGCTAAATTAATCACCCAGTCCATAAAACCGTTCGGACCACAGGTATAAATATGGCTAGCTGAATCAATATCTTTAATGGCCGCTTCGAAGAATTCGCGGTGGCTTGCGCCTTCCGATTTAAAATGAAACTTTGTGAATGCAGCGAGTGCTCCATTTTTAATTTCATCCACAAATGCACAGCGTTCAGGGCTTGCACCGCAGTAATGCAGTTCGAAAGACGCGCCTTCTTGCGCCAGCTGATACGCCATAGTAATGAGTGGGGTAATTCCAATCCCGCCGCCAATCAAAACACTATGTTTCGCTGGAACTAAGGGAAATAGATTTTTAGGTTCACTGACCTGAATTTGCACGCCGTCTTTTAAGTCATCAAAGGCAGAAACTGAACCGCCGCGCGACTCTGGATCACGTAAAATCCCTAAGCGAAACACCCCGTGCTGACTTGGGTTTTGACACAATGAATATTGGCGCACCATGCCATTTGGCAGATGCACATCAATGTGCGCGCCTGCTTCAATTTTTGGCAAAGCTGTAGAGGTTGCAGATTCAAACTCCATGACCGCAACATTTTCACCTTCTACATGACGGTTTTTGACAACAACATTATAAAGTGTAGTCATGATTTTTCTCCCTCTTATGCGCCGCGCCCAAAGGCTTAACGCATAAATAATCCACCGTTAATATCCCACGTTGCGCCTGTGACAAACGCAGCATTCGGGCTTGCCAATAATCCACACGTTTCAGCAATAAATTCCATGCTGCCTAAAGATTTGACTGGAATATTCTGAATAAACTGCGTCATTTTTTCGTCCGACACCACGCTATGCACAATTGGCGATTCCATTGGCCCCGGTGCAACCGCATTCACCGTTACGCCTTTTGCTGCAAATTCTTTGGCAAAAATTTTGGTCAAAGTCACAATGGCGCCTTTGGTTGCTGCATAGTGAGCACCCGTTGCCGTGCCACCATTTTGCCCAGCCAATGACGCCATATTGACGATGCGTCCATAGCCCTTATTCGCCATGTATTTACCGATGATCTGGCAGGCCTGAAACGTACCCCGCTGATTGACTTGCGTCACCCAGTCAAAATCTGCAGCTGTAATTTCTAAAACAGGCGTTGCCTTAGTCACTGTTGCATTGTTAATCAACACATCCAGCTTAGAAAATTTTTCCTCAATCCATTGCACAGCGGCATGAAAGTCAGCCTCAATTGAAATATCCAATTTCAAAGGAAACATTTGCGCGGCATAGGCACTTCTCGCCTTAGCATTTTCAGCTTTTTCCAAAGTGCTTGCCGATAAAATGACTTGATGGCCTTGACTGGCAAAATACTCGGCAATGACATTTCCCAAACCTGAAGCGGCACCAGTCACTAAAACAACGTGTTTCATCTTTCTCTCCTAGAGAATGTAACTGATACCTGCCAAAGTATCGGTGGAGTTAACTAAGTTAATAATTTTACGGTTTATTTTAAAACCTTGTTCGCTATCACGCACCAAATGGAAAGTCACATCCGCGGTATAATGCTTTAAGTTTTCCTTCCGGAATTCACGCAAGTTTTGTGCACAGCGCAAAACAATTTCACCGTCTTCATCTTTCACAATGCGGACTCGAGAAACACTGCGCACCGTATTGGCTTTAGGTGCAGTTGAAATCGCTTCGCCATTTTCTAAGCGGTCTACACGCAATTTACGCATATGGTGATTGTCATAGGCATAGTTCAAATTATTTTCGTAATCCGTCAATGCTGGATCGATTGGAATGATATACACGCCTTTTTCATTCCAAAGATCTAACCATGCGCTATGTTCAGAATGGTCTAACATATCGGCTTCAGCCCAAACAAAAGCCGTAACTTCATTCAATAAATTTAAATCAATTTTCATGGCGCTCTTCTCCTTAAGCCGTCATCAACTTTTTCCACTGCTGATAAGCAGCTCGCATCCCTGTTTCCGCACTCACATCACTTTTTAGACCATCTTCAGTTTTGACTTCACCCGGCAAGCCGCGGTTCAGCATGATCCATAAATCCTCTCCTGCACTTGCACCGTGCTGTACACGCTCCCAAGCTTCAGCATCGTCTGGTGTACCAAAACCAAATGGGCCTTGGAAATGTTCATGCAAACGCAAGCGGTATTGATTCGCGACTTGCGGACCGCCATCCATCGTAATGACAGAGTGGTGAATTTCGGTTTTATCCACTGAAATCGGCTGCATGACCCGGAAGAACGCCATTGAGCAGGCAATATTCGGGAAAATATTTAAGTTAAAACCTGAACCGCCCACAGCGCGCACAATACGGCGAACTTCCAGCTCTTCATGGCCTTCATCACGCAAAGCTTGTGCAAGATCTTCAAAACGCTCCTGAATTGGACGTTCCAGTAAATCTTCTTCAAGATCAACCAATTCTGGAATCATCACCATCACACTGTGGCCATTGCCCAAATCTTCGACATAGCCCGGCTGGTTTTCAAAATTGAAGAGTTCTTCAGTTTTTTCATCTACAGAACTGAGGAAGGATTTGTGCACCAACGGGAAATGATACGCATCAGTGGTATTTTCCAGCTGGATTTTCCAGTTGCCTGGGAAAGTAAAACGGTGTTCGCCCAATACTTTCACTGGATAGCCCGCACCTTGTTTCATAAACAAGTCGATCCATTTTTTCGCAGCACCAAGGAAATCTTCCAAAGGTTCTACATCATGATTGAATGATGCGAAGATCATGCCGTTGTATTCTTCAACACGCAGGCTGATCAATGGAAACTCTGATTTGTCCAAGCACTCACCATAGCTTTCTGGCGATGGAACACCGCGTAAACTGCCATCCAGCGCATAGCTCCAGCCATGATACGGACAAACAAAACTGTTGGTTTTGCCTTTTTTATGTTCACAAACAGTCGCAGCGCGGTGGCGGCAGCGGTTCAGCAATACATGAACTTTTTTCTTGCGGTCACGCACCGCAACCACAGGCTGCTTGCCAATATTCATGGTCTTATAGCTGCCCGCATCTGGGATTTCACTCGCGTGTGCTACCCAAACCCATGTTTTATAAAAAATCTTGTCCATTTCATCTTCAAAGATTGCAGCATCTTTATATAAAGAGGTATGCGCGCGATCACTTTGAACAAGTTCACTGTAATCGATATCAATGTTTTGCATTGGAATGATACTGTTCATGTTAATTATCCTTTTTCATTAATCCTTGGTTTAATTTTGGCTTGGCACAGGCAATTCAGCGGTGCTGTTCCAGTGTGACACTGGGCGGCTAAAAATATTTTCAGTCTGGAAATGTTTGATTTTCCAAGAACCATCTGCCTGCTGCCGAAACTTCACGCTGAGTTTTGCTGCATTTAAATGGCTGCGACCGTCGCGGAAAGTTGAAGTTTGCAGCATGAGCCAAGAGGCATCAGCTTGCTGCTGTTCTACATAAATTTGTTCTGAGCTCACAAAGTGGGCATTCATGACAAAATGCGGTTCTTTTTGGGTATAGCTTTTGAACATGTCATAAATTGCTTGCCATGAATCGTAGCGTCCAAATGACTTGGCATATTTTTCACCAATCCCTTCCCAAATACTGTCTTGATCGAATAACGCCATCAGTTCATCAAGATCCGTATTGGCATCCAAAGCATCACAGATTTCCATATAGTGGTTGATGCAATTACGGATCGCTGCGTCTGCTTCAAGTTTGGCTAAGCGGGTTAAGATTGCCGTCAAGTCCATGTCATTCATCTTCAAAACTCACTTGTTTGCACAGCGCTTATAAATAGCCAGGAGCTGGTTTTAAACCAAAGCTCACCGAACCTGCATTTTGTAAAGTTGCATCCCCCATAAAGGCATGCTGCGTCACCACATTGGTGTCGTTAACAAAACGGCTAAATACGTTATTGGTATAAATCGCGGTCATGCCTGCCAGCATTTGCATCTTGCGGGTAACTTTGGCAGCAACGCGCGCAGCATGGGTACAAGACAAACGCATATCACTGATTTGTTCATCGGCCGGTTTTTGACCTGCCAAAACTTCGTTCCACACCGCATCCATCGTTTCATAGAACCATGTGCGCGCTGCCTTAAACTCTGCTTCGACTTGCGCAAACTCATATTGAGTGACAGGACGATTGGCAATTTCTGCGCCGCCTGTAATCGATGCTTTACCAGGTGCAAGCTTTTTAAACTCATCTAAAGCCGCGGCCGCAACACCAATCCCCACAACAGTTAAGACTTGCGTTGCCAAAGACAGCGATGGATATTTAAAAAATGGCTCAGGCAATTTTGATGGTTCACCGCGAACGAATGTCCATTCTTTCGCAACCAGCACATCTTCAACCACCAAGTCATGACTGCCTGTGCCTTTTAAGCCCACAGTGTCCCAAGTCATATCAATTTTGGCTTTTTTTGCAGGCATCACAGCCATACGCGGCAAGCCTTGTGATTCATTGTCTTTGCGCGGAGAAATCCCCACACCCACAATATCTGCGCCCATGCAGCCGCTGGAAAATTTCCAGCGTCCTTTGACCATCACCCCTTCATCGGTAATTTCAGCAGGCTGCGGTGGGAAAATACCGCCCGCAAACACAATATCAGGCGTGTCTTTATATAAAAGCTGCAGTGTTTCTTCCGGCAAACTGCCTAAATATGCAGGGCTCATACCGAAGCTTGCGACCCAGCCTACCGAACCATCCGCCATCGACAGTTTTTCAATCAATTCACAAAATTCGCGCGGCGAAACTTCCAAACCGCCAAAGCGTTTCGGTACAAGCGCACGATACACACCCAGCTGTTTAAGCTTATCGATGATGTCTTGGCTCACATAAGCTTGCTGGTCAAATTCACCAGTCACCGCTCGCTCACGAATTTCACTGCACAATGCGTCAAAATCAATTGCCGCTGCATTGTCAGAACTAAATCCTTTAGATAAATCATTCATTACCTAACTCCTTGTAATTTATTGCGCTGCCTTCAAGACAAATTTTGCAATTGCACACAGCTGCTCATCCGCATTGCGTTTGGTTACAATCTGCAGTCCAACGGGTGAACCTTGTTCTGTTTCTAATGGAATTGAAATTGCTGGATGTCCAGACAAATTAAATGGACGAACCAAACCCGTTAAGTTTAAGAATGCAACAGTATTTTCAGCATCGGCCACTTTCGGTGGAATTTTCGGCAGCGTCGGTAAAAGCAAGGCATCATATTGCTCAAGCAGCGCATCAATTTCTTGCGTAAACTCAGCTTTCACTTGTTCAGCTTGCTGAACCTGTTCCAAAGTTGTTTCTGCTGCTTTCAATAAGCGCCCTTGAACATCTGCACCAATTAACCCAGTTTTGATCAACTCGCCATAAGCCTGCCAATTTTCATAATTGATAATTTGCATGCCTGCATGGAAGGCCTTTTCAAAAGAGGCAGCTTCGACAGGCTCCACCTGCAAATTGGCTTGCTTTAAATAGTTTTCAATACATTCTGTGACTTCTGCTTCAGCCTGCTGAACCTTAAGCCAAGCCAATTTCGGTGCAGCAGCACTGTCTTGCGCTGTAAATGTCGGATCAATGATCTGCATTGCGGTTTCGATCATTTCAACTGAATTGGCGAATGGCCCCACACAGTCCAGTGAACTTTGCGCTGGATGTACGCCTTGACGGCTGACTCGGCCAAATGTCGGCTTTAAACCATATACGCCGCAGCAGGCAGCAGGCATGCGAATCGAACCGCCGGTGTCTGTGCCCAGTGTAAAATCTGCCAGATTGGCCGCAACCGCAGCAGCCGAACCGCTGGATGAACCACCCGGAATCAGTTCAAGATATTTAGGATTTACAGGTGTGCCATATGCATGGTTAATGCCGGTAATACCAAAAGCCAGCTCATGCAAATTGGTTTTTGCTGTGATCATACAGTCCGCATTTAGAATATGCTCGACCACTTCAGCATTTCGAGCTGCCGGCGCAGTATCTTCCAAGGCGCGGCTGCCTGAAATTGTTTTAACACCTTGAATATTTATAGAATCTTTCACCATCACGGTTAATTTCCCTGATCCTAATTGAATATTCTCTGCCACAATATTCATTCACTTTTCCATGTATTTTTATCCTTAAATTAAATATCGTAAAATTCCGTGTAATTGTCAAGCGACTATTAACCAAATTAAGAAAGAAAATATTTCAATAATTTGTATAATGGGCCTATATCTTGTTTATAAAGTCGCAATTTGACTATGCTTACTCACTTAGAACAGTTTTTGCCGAATAATGAACCTGACAGCTTGAAAAATTATCCTTTTTTCTGGATCTCTCAAGTGAATGGCAGATACAGCCAGCTTATTGAAAAATCTATAAAAAAATTAGGCATCGACAATACTCGCCGTAAAATTATTTTAAGCACCAATGCCTTAGGCCAAGCAAGCATTACCGAAATTGCGAATCTTTCTACATTAAAGCTGACCACCGCAACCAAAGCGGTTTACCGTCTGGTTGAAGATAATATTGTTGAAGTTTTTTCATCCGATCAGGACGAACGGATTTCAATGGTGAAGCTGACTGAAAAAGGATATTCGCTGGTTGAGCAAATCAATCAAATCAGCCAAGTGACGCTATCTGGCATTTTGAACGCTTTTGATGATCAAGAGTTGAGCGACTTAAATGCTCAATTAAAGAAAATGTTTGATTTAATGCCAATCGGCTAAAAAAATGTTAAATCAAATACTTGAAATGAAATCCGTATGTAAAATCAAGTATTTAAAGCACTAAAAAAAGCTCATCCTAAGATGAGCTTTTTTGTTTTATTCAAACAATAGAGTCTTTACAAGTAGCGGTTTAATTTTTCAGCGCATTAAATTTTGGCTTTAATTCGGCAGTTTCTATACGGTGATTAAAGGTATTTAAGACTTTCAGTTTGTATGCATCGATATCCATGCTTTCATAGTCATAGAAACCTTGGCCTTCACGCAAGCCATTACGCTTATTCTGCATATTGTCTTCAATGATCTGCGGTGTACGATAACGCTCACCCAGTTCTTTCTGTAAATATTGCGAAGCGTAATACAGAATATCTCCCCCGCCCCAATCAATGAATTCCAATAGACCAAGTACAGAGAAACGCAGGCCAAAACCGGTACGAATTGCAATATCAATATCTTCAGCAGAAGCAACACCCTCTTCCACCATCCGTGCGGCTTCATTCATCGCCAAGGCTTGAATCCTTGGTACGATATACCCTGCCTTGGCATTGCACACGACGGCAACTTTACCAATCGCAGTGAGGAAAGATTTAAGCTGCTCAACCACAGCATCAGAAGTTTGTTCTGAACGGCTCAGCTCAACCAGCGGAATTAAATAGGCGGGGTTCAGCCAGTGCGCATTAACCACACGTTCGGGATGGGACAGCATTTGCGCAATATCCGTGACTAAAAATGTAGAAGTGGTCGAAGCGATAATACACTGCGGTGAAATATACTGATCTAACCAGCTGAATATTTCCTGTTTGGCCTGAGTTTGTTCAGGCACACCTTCCATAATTAAATCGCACTGCGTTAAAAACTTAGTCGACTCTAATTTGGCCAAGATTTGGATATTCGCCTGAATCACGGCAATTTGCTCGGCTTGAACAAATTGGATAGTCCGGAGCAAAGTTAATTCTTGAGTAAGGTCTTGCTGAACTTGCTGCCGATATTGGATAAATTCTTGTTCCAGCCGTACTTTTGCATCGATTAATTTGACTTGCAGCCCAGCATAGGCAAAAGCAATCGCAATTGCCTTACCCATGCGTCCTGCACCAATCACTGCAATGTGTTGAATCTTGGACATCGCATCACACTCCTTGTTGCAGCACCGCTTGCATTTCCTGCTTAGATTTATGCGCCAAACCTAAATTTTCTAAGGTACGCCCCTCAGCATATAAATCTCGGCCAGTAACCGCAGACGCAATATTTAATAAACCTTCTGCGACAGGGGTTGGCACACCAGCCCAACGGCCGACAGAAACAATTAAAGATAAGCCTAGGCGTGTATCTTCAAGCATATAGCGATGTTCTTGCAGGTTAATGTCTTCACGCCAGTCACCGCTGTCCGTCAATTTGCCGTGCGCACCGCGGCCATACATCCACTCGTCGCCTTCACCTTCTTTATTATAGTGATCAGCCAGCGGGAAATGCGGCGCTGGATAGCCCAAAGCTTCACGGACACGCATACGCTCTGCATCAAGCTGATTGGTCACGCGACGAATTGACGGCTGAGTGCCTTCATTATGAATATCCCATGCTTCGAAATGCTCTAATGGCCCGGCATTCATCATAATCAGCGGCGGATGGATAACTGGTCCTGCATTCATCAATGCACCGCTTAATCCATCTTCGATGGGCTCTACGCTCGGATAAGCCTGTGTTAAAATTTTAAATGCATGTTCGGACAAGCTGCTTGGAAACACGCCTGTCGGCAAACGAGTCGCATAACCGCTGACCACAATATGATTTACGTCATGTTTGCGCACCAAATAAGGCAATGTGCCTGTTTCCGCAAATGCCACTTCCGCATTGTTTCCCACGTCCTTCATGGCTTTTGCAAATACAAAACTTCCGAACGTGCCCGGCGGTAAATACACTACCTGGCCGTCTTGAAAGTATGGCGCTGCCTGCTCGGCAAGATTCACATGTGTGGTTGCAGGTAATGGAATAATAATCAGCTGAGCATGGGCAATTGCTTTTTCTAAATTATTTTGCAAATTGATTTGCCTGTTTTCAAAGCCCACAGTGACAGACCGTTCACCCTGAAAGTCTTTGACAAAGAGCTGGCCTGTTGCAGCCAACACGTTCAATGCCTCTGCATCGCGGCGCCAGAGCACCACCTCATACCCTTTTTCCGCCATTTCTAAAGCCGCTGCATAGCATCCGTGACCGCCGCCTAGTACTGTTATTTTCATGCTGAATTCTCCTGATTAACTGAATTCATCATAGAAAATTACTTAATTCATCACTTCCCCATATGCGAATGCACTATTCAATTTACGAAACTGTAATTTCAAGAATTCAAGAATAGAAGTTAAGCTGCGCGCATTTTCAAGGTTTGTGAAGGCAAGCAGCCGTAACGCTTTTTGTAAATCGTGGAAAAATGTCCAAAACTTTGAATTCCATTCTTGAGCAGAATATCCGTCACCGTTTCATTTTCATGGCTATTCAGCAATGCTTGATGCACCAGTTCAACACGCAGGTCACGTATATATTCAATCGGTGTTTGCTGAAAATATTGGTTAAAGCCCTTTTGCAGCGTTCGGCCAGTCACACCGCAAAATTCACTTAAAGCAGGCAAAGCAATATTGTCTTTAATGTGATGCTGAATATACTGCTGAGCTTTTTTCATATACGCAGGCAGTACACGCTGCCGCTGTTCATTTAACCGCTGACTGTAATTATTCGGGACTTTCAACAAAATCAATTCAATTAAATATTGGGTAAAGCTTGCAGAAATAAAGCTCCAATTTTGAATATTGTAATAGGCATGGCATAGATAATTCAGCGTTTCAAGAATGGAGCTTAAACCCTCATTGCTACACGGCATGCCGCTGTCAAAAATTACAGCTTCTGTACTGGTATAACCCAGCATTTTAAAGAGCTGGGTTTCAACATCTTGCTGCGTTAATTTTAAAATAATATTACGGCAGCGCTGATTGGTGATAATCCGGTTTTTACTGTTCGGATGCGTCACAGTCATAATGCCAACCGACTGCAGCACCTGATGCTGTGCATGCTCAACTTTACATTGGCCTTCCAAGGTGATGCGAAACAAATAATTTTGTGATGCTTCATCAATGGTAATCGCCACAGGTGCACTGTATTTCAAATCATACAGTGCTGAATTGCCAAAACTAAAACCATTTAAACGCGTATTTAAACTGGCAACCGCTTCAACATCAAACTGGTGCGGACATAAATAATGGCTGATCTGATCTTTAATGGTTTGATAATCATCTGAATTAAAAAGTAAAAACTCATCTAGATAATGCAAATGATTAAAATTAAGCAATTGATTCATCTCCGCACTCCATTGTCGGCTTTTTCTAAATGCAAAAGCCCATGTCTTGATAATGGGCAATTGCATATTTTATGGCTTAACTGCTTTTTCAGCGTTCAATTCAAGTTTTGGGCAAATGCCACCGCTTAAACCCAATGCTTTTAACAGAACATTAAGCAGAATGCTCTCGCTGCATACTGTCTGCAAAAGCCTTGCATCCTTGCTTTAATAAAACAAAGGACAACACGCAGGCAATGCCGCCCACGATGGATAACGATGTTCCGACCATCAGCGGGTTTTCAAAAATTTTATCTGTCACCAATGCAACCAAAGTGGTTCCAATCCCGACTGCAACCAAGTTGCTGATCAGCAGGAAAATTGCCGAGATTTGCGCACGCAATTGGTTTGGCGCCAACATTTGCATTGCTGTTGTTGAGATTGGCATTGGGAAAGATGCAAAGAACATTGCAGGCGCGAGCAACGTCACCGCTAACCAATATTCAGAGACTTGGGTAAATGCCACTAAAGGCAATACCAAACCGACAATGCCAATAACACCGGTAATCATTGGCGCATCTTTACGTCCTTTTTGAATCAGCCAGTCATTCAGCCAGCCAGCACAAAATACACCCAGTGTATTGGCAACCAGCAAAACAGTACCTAACATATAGCCTGCTTCAGTCGGCGTCATACTGAACTTGCGCATAAAAAATGCAGGCGACCAGCTGATTAAGCAATACAAAGCCATCGCATAGAAAGTAAAGCCTAAATAATGGCAAGTAAAGGTTTTACGATGCTTTTTCAAAAACGTAAATGCAGCCCGGATAGTAACTTTTTCAACTTCACCTTCAGCATTTACACTTTGCCCTTTACGCTTTGGATCACGCACCGTCAAAACAAACAATAGGCCAATGAGTATCCCTGGCAAGCCAACCAGAATAAAAGCCATTTGCCATGCTTTTACAGCGCCAAAAACTGGAATCTCGATGAGGCTTAAGTCTTTCAGCAAACCAATCACATAGCCGCCGACTAAAAATGCGATACCGCCGCCCACAAAAGAGCCAATCGAGTACACTGCGACTGCGCGGCCCAATTTGTCTTTACTGAACATATCACTGAACATCGAATATGCAGCAGGCGATAAAGCTGCCTCTCCAACACCGACACCCATTCGGCTAAAGAAAAGCTGAATAAAATTTTTACTTAGGCCACAAAGTGCGGTGGCAATGCTCCAAAAAATAATTCCGACTGCAATAATTTTTGGACGTGAAAAACGGTCTGCTAAGTACGCCAAAGGCAAGCCCATAAAGGCATAAAACAATGAAAATGCTAAACCGTGCAATAAACTAAATTGAGTATCAGAAAGGTTTAAATCTGCTTTAATGGGTTCAATCATTAACGCTAAAATTTGCCGATCAATAAATGAAAAGATATAAGCCAACATGCAGAGTAAAACCACATACCATGCATATACGCTCGATTTATTATTTACAGCTACCGCTCGATCATTTATAGAACTATTCATGTAACGCAATCCTTGTATGATGACTCATCTTCCTCATAAGTCATATTTCCTTGATTTTCTTGATCTAAACAAGAAATGATGTATTCACGATAAATCTTTAACCGCCAGCGCTTTCAATGCGCTCTTCCTAGCGAGATTTATTGTTAAATCTAAAACGTCAAACTCCGTGACTCTGTATATAGAATATATTTACTTTTACATGTATATTTCCACATATTTTCAAGTATAAAACCATACCTTTTTGATTAGTTTTTGTCATTAGATATCTTCTAGATCATATTATTTTTTACAAATTTTATTGAATTTTACATGGATTTTTGATTTATTGTATTTACAGATATCTTTTATATAAGGAAATAACTCATGGCACTTTCTCCGGAAAAGGCAGTCAAAAGTATCCATACGATGCATGTTTTGATTGAAAAAATTTTTAGTGGCAAACATGCAGAAGAAGACCTTCCCCTGCTGATCGATTATTTTTCCGATCATTTTGAAATGGTCGGCGCAGCTGGAAAGCGGATTTCATTGCAGGAAGTTAAAGGCTTATTCGCCAATAATCAGGGAAAAATGCCTGATATTCAGATTGAAATTTATGATGAGCAGATTTTGATGCAAAAGCCAGATGCAATTGTTCTTACCTATACTGAAAAACATACGAAAGCTTCTGGCATTCTGATTCGACGCTCTTGCGCACTCATTGAAGAAATTGAAGGAAAAATGCTGTGGAGCTATTTACAGGAAACATTTTTAGCCTAAAAAAAATTTTAGATCATAAGACATTGCAATCTAAAATTTTATTGAATCGCTTAAAGTGTGTCTTCGTCCGATTTGCACCAAACAAGCCTAGAACTTCCTAGGCTTGCAGTTGTACGCCAGCTTTTAAAATCAGCAATTAATTGTATTAGTTCAGACTGGCTTTGTTGCATAAAGACCTTAAAGACAGAGCTACCCTAAATACCCCGAATTTAAGTGACAACTTGGGTCTGAGGGCGCCCTAATTCTGTGAATTTATTCAAGACCGCTACGCCTGCATGAATCTTATTCACCTGAATATGAGAGCCTATCCAGTATTAATTTCATTCTTTTTTAGCAATTGAAAAAATAATTTATTAAATTTCCTCCCTGAGAAAACCATATCCCAGCGACATTAGTCGAGAAGCCTTTAAAGAAATTAAGCCGTTACTATTGAGCGGAAGAAAACAAACACGTCCAAGAGTCGTTGATGTCTATGAAGTGTTTTGCGCATTGCTCTATATTCTAAAAAGTGGATGCCAATGGAGTATGCTTCCTCGAGATTTCCCACCTAAAAGCACTGTGCATTATTACTTCTCGATTTGGAATAAAAAACCATCAGAAACTGAACCTAGCATACTTGAGCAAGCTTTAAAAAAATGTGGTTGGCGAGGCCCGTATCAGCAATGGACGGAAAGAACAAACGAGCTTTATCATCATTGATTCACAAAGTGTAAAAAACGCTGATACTGCACGTGATAAAGGCTATGACGCTGGTAAAAAAGTTTCAGGCATTAAAAGACATATTATTGTTGATACTCAAGGTCTCCCTCATGGAATATTTGTTACAACAGTAGATAAAACAGATCGTCAAGGTGCGTTAGCTACCATAAATTTGCATAGAGATACCTTACAAAATGTAGAGGTTGTACTTGTTGATGGTGGTTATACAGGCAAACCTTTTTCTTTGGCTGTTAATAATTTAGGGGCTTAGGAAGTTAAAGAGGGTCGTTACGGAGTAATTTAAGCAAATCGAGGTATAAATTACCCTTCCGATGATTGAAGCGATACTCCGTTTCTTTAAGATGCAAAAAAAATCCCTCTTCACTGGAAAAACTCAGATTAAATGTCACATCACCAAATGGAACGACTCAAGCAGCCATTAATATACTTTCTCACAATGACCAGATGAAATCTTTAGTCCATCATGCAGTGAATGCTGCTTTTGAGAGATCCAAACAAATTGAAAATAGTAATGATTAGGACGTGTGTACATTTTGAGTTTAAAATTTACTTAATAGCTCTAACCAAAAAAAATACAAGTTAAAGCGATGGGGTGATACCCACCAACCTATGGTATACAAAACCATATAGAGATAGATAAAGCCAAAAATTAAATGGTTACTCCTAGGGCTTATTATTTTATTACCCCTATTTTTTAGGGGTGTATCAGGTCGACTTTTGGATGCAGGTATGAAATTTTCAAACTTAAGCACAGGGACCTCTTATGTTTTAGTTAAACCGCCTTACGATAAAGCGATCCCCGTTCGCTACATCGATAAAAAAGTCGATCTATATAGAATCAGGATTTACAACTTTTAAAAATATTGAAGTTATGCTGACAGGCATTGGCCAAAAAACGGTTGTTCAATTTATGTTAAATCCGAACACAAAACCCCAAACACTCGCAATCCCCAATGACAAAATCATTGTTCTACCTCAAAATACGCCATAAAATTAATATATAAATAAAGGCATCGGCCGATGCATTTATGTTTAATTCACTGCCCTCACACTCCCTTGCAAGCCCTGCTGGATATCCTGCACGAAACCATTACCCTGTTTGGGTTTAGACTTGACTTTTGTATCAGGCCGTATCTGTTCAGATTCAATTTGCTCATCTGCATAAAATTCCTCCACCAAATCTAATCCTTCTTCAACATTCACCTCAAACTGTGCATTGCTATAACCATGGCGAGCCATCTGATCTAAAGCTGCCTGATTAAATCCACACAACTTACTTTTCTGATCAATTTCCTTGGCCGTGTGAATCGCCTCTTGTAAATGGATGCCCTCACGTAAAGTCAAATCCACGTAGTACACAGGCGTGCGATAACTTTGTGTCGTGGACTTGCCTCTTAAAGTTAGCTGCAGCGGCAAGCATGAAAGCAAGCCATTGGATGCGGCATGGTAATAGCTTAGTCGAGCCGCCAAGGTTCGTATGCTGTTAAAACCAGTCGTTCTAAAGATGAAAGTACCAAGCTCATCGGACTCATCTAAATTGACATGCAGTCGCCCATACGGCTTGCAGCGCCCGCCTTGACCCATTGAACATAAATCAGGGGATGGACATGGATGGTGTTCTACACCTTGATTGGTCAGCCTCTGACAGGTTTCACCATTGCCGACATAGACAGGCCGGCCGGTCTGGCGGTCAAACAGGCTGTACTCTGCCCGCAAATTCAGCTCAGGATCATTAAAGATCATCCGGACTGGAATACTTCGCAGTTTTTGATTGGGCACTTTGGCCCGCAGCTGCTCATCCAAAGGGTGTTTCACCCAACCACTGTCTTTATTCTGGATCTGGCTAGTAATGGTGTCGGGTAGGCATGGCTCATTACTGAGCCACGCCCCCCCAAGAACCGTACGTGCGAGTTTCCCCGCATACGGCTCAAGCCTTTCAAAACCCGTCTGCACGAGCCGGCTTCACTACTTCGATACCGTGGACATGACTTCGATCCAGTTTAAGTCTGTTTAGCATCTTCCTGTTCCTCAATGATTGTTGTATCTTGAGAGCTGTTCGCTCTTCAAAATACTTATCCCATTGTGAATCAAACGGATTGGCTTCCAGCTTAAGTGGCCGGTGACGCTGAATAGGTGTGTCTGACGCATTTCGTAGCATCTTCAGGATCGGTTCACCTTTTGGGGTTCTCTTTCCTGTTGATGCTGCAAATACCCAACTTCGAGTACCTAGAGTATGGAAATAACGCTTCCTTACCCAGCGGCCTCCTTTGTTTGGGTGACGACGAACCGCCCATTGCCACAATGTCCGCCAAATCTCGTAATCGACCCGAGCAAAAGTTGCCTTGACGTGCCGGTGATAGTTTGCCCCAGAAAGTCAAAACCTTCGTTGATGTGCGTGATCGTGGTCTTTTCTGGGGAAAGTGTAAGCCCTCGTTCCCGCATAAAGTCCTCAATAATCGGCATAACTTCATCCTCCAGTAGCTCTTTCGAGTATCCAGTGACAATAAAGTCATCCGCATAACGTACATACCCGACTTTGAGACGGTGTCCTGCCCCGTTGATCCTCCGTTTTCTTTCGAATTCGGCGTTCAATCGAGCCTCCATACCATCAAGGACGAGGTTTGCCAAGACTGGCGAAATGATGCCGCCCTGTGGCGTACCTGCGTCGGTGGGAAACAATTGTCTATTTTCCATGTATCCAGCTTTTAACCACATCTTCAGGATGTTTCGATCCGTCGGGATATGTTTTAGTAACCAGTCATGATCGATATTGTCGAAGCAACCTTTGATGTCACCCTCCAAGATCCATTGTGGCGAATGTTTCCGAGCCAGTGCGATAAAGCACTGTCCGATAGCATCCGCAGTAGACCTGTGAGCGCGAAAACCAAATGACCGTTGACCCGACGCACTTTGTAATTGGTATGCATGCTGTAATACTCAGCAACCAAGGGTTCCAAACGCTTGCCCCAATACAGCGGCGCATGGCCTTCACTTTCATCTTCAATGGATTGTTTAATGCGTCCAGTCTTGATCATCCACAGTTCCAGCATCGACATATAAGGGTTGAGTCCGCAGGCTGCTGCGCAGTCACTGCTGCCTATGCCCTGCCTGCGTACGTCCAGCCATTCAGCCTGAGTCATATTTTTAGTCTCCACAAAACGTTTTGCAGTAAAAAGTTTAGGGGGACTAAATACTTTAGGCTGTGCAGATGCTGCAGATAGATTTGATAAATGATTCATTGTGAATTCCTTTAATTTAAATTTTGGGCATAAAAAAAGCCGTGTCCGAAGACACAGCTTTTGAATAAAGTCATTAAGTCATTTTCAGTTTGAGCGTTTACGTATGGAGGTTCGGCAGTGGATTAGCTTAGGCTAATCAATAGGTGCTTTTAAATTAGGCCAACATGCGCAAGGCCTGTTCCAACCCACGCTGCTTCAGTCCAGCGCCTGCACCAAACCATGCTGAATCTAGACGATGATCCTGACTCATGGCTCGACGTTCATGATCACAGAATTCCGTAATAGAACACAGTAAGCCATAAGCAGTATCTTTAGCTGAACTGAGTTCTGCCCCACGTCCATGCCCATTAAACATCGTCATGACTTTGGACATAGCGCGTCCATTGGGTTCAGTTTTATTCTCAGCTTTGGTTATTTGGTTAGCTTGGGTGGCTACATTGCGGTAGAACTGAATAATGCCTTCATCCTGCTCCGCTGAGCTCAAGCTGCTGTTGTTAAACACGGCATCAAAATACGCTGCCGCTTCGCTTTGAGTCACTTTACGTTGACTGAGCTGTTTCATTTCATACATGTGCTCGTTCCATGTCCGCACTGAAATCCCCAATTGCTGTTTAATCTTTTGGGCATCAAAGCGGGTGCTGTGCGGGACTTTGACCACACCAGCACTGCTGTTCTGCCCTTTCAACGCAATCGCTAAGGTGTTATTGCACACCACACGGATTGAAGTGAATTGTGCAGTAGTCGCAAGGGTTCCATCACAGCCCGTTGCCAATAAGATATAGCCATTACTGATATCCTTGCCTCTAAGTGCTGCAGTCTGCCCAGTTTTAGCTAAAGCCCAGAACTTCTTGCCGCCTTTTAATACACCTGCAGTTTCTAGCTCAAAACCTGATTGTTCAGTTAAATCACGGTAGAACTCTAATACCTCTGCAGGTTGAACTTCCTGATAACGCTGGCTGACCACAGATAAAGGTGCATGAGTATCTGAACGGTAAAGTACACGCTGTTCTTCATAGGGCATGATGATGCTTTGTCCGCGTTCATTCTGTGCCATATAGCTGACGTTTGATGATTCGATACGCCAATCCATGCCTGCTTGTTTCGCCCAGGCTTCAATCGGCTGGTTTTGCGCAAGCTGATTGCCAAGACCATGCCAAGGGGTGTCTCCGACATAAGCCATTTTTTCAATTAAATGTGCCATAGTGTTAATTCCTGTACCTATAAATTGTTTGAATTAAAATATTTAAAAATAATTAGCTGTAAAACGTGTTAAGGCTTGGCCCAAGCAAAATGCTGATGGCAGTCCTGACAGACATACTTCTCAGCATTGCTATAATATTTTTCATAGCAGTACTGACTGACAATGACCAATACACCTCCCACAACAACACCGATGGCAGCGCCTGTAAAAGGCGGGAATCCTGCCTTTTTGGCAAGCTGCATGCCGAACAGCGCCATCTGGGTCGGTGAAATACAGCGTTGCAGTTGTTCGAAATAGTTGGCGTGGGTGTTTCCTGAATCGGTCGGTCTGACATGGGTAGACTGACAGTAGGGGCATTGAATAAAGGACATTGATATTCCTTGTTAAATGAATTCAGTGCGAAGAGCTGAATTGAGGGCATAAAAAAACCGTGCCCATTGAGGACACGGTTTGATTTAGTTTTTGCTTTGTCGTTGAGAGCCGAAGGCCGCTATTGGAAGCTATAGCTCGCTGTTCCCTGTTCTGTTTCAACATCGACACGCACGACATTATCGTAACCGCAGCCGGTTAATTTCAGCCTTAATCGCAGCCCCATTTTAAAATGCTGCGGATATTCCAGCGATCTGCGATAGCCTTCATAACTGCATTCACCGTTATTAATTAAAACATTTGTAACGTTAATCGGATCTGGGCTATTGGAACGAATAGTGAGTACACTTGCCGCTTGGTTTTGCGCATACCAGTTGCTGGTATCCTCTATATTCATTTCAATGGTAAAGGTATTGGGATCAAGGCTAGAGCCGCACCCGTACAGCATCATGACTGCAGCAGCCGTTACTGCCAGCAGGATCGATTTAAAATATTGGTTCATATAAATTTTATCCTCAGCAGTAGTTGTAGCTCACGCCGTAATCACCGGTCTCTAAATCAATACTGACCAGATGGATTTCACAGTCTGTGCCATTATCAAATTTATAAACGTAGTAACGATTGCCCGCCTGCTCCGATTCCAGCGCTCCATGTTCCTGCAAGCTGAAGTCTTTCACTGATTTGCCTGTATCTTTTGCGGCTTTGGCGAAGACATAGCGTTGATACTTGTCTATGTTGTCCTGCTCAAACTGAGGCAGATCGTCATAAGGTAGCATCGACAGTAATGTATCGACAGACTTTAAGTTTTTATCAAACTCAAAACTCAGCAGCTCAGGTTCATGATCTGATGGACTCAGACTTTTACTTCCCGTGGTCAGTTCTTTGACATCGATCCCATCCACTTCTGCCGCTGCAATCTCGGTGGAGGTTGCTTCTGAACTGGCGGATTCTAAAGGCTGTGCAGAGCTGGCCTCAGAAGTATTGGTTTGAATAGTTTTTTCAGTTACATGTTTGGGGCTGAAGAAATAGAAGCCTGCAATGCTGATCAGGGTCAGGGCTAAAATCGCAGCCAAGCCCAATATGGTTTTTTGGTTCATCTTGAATCTCCCACCATTTAGTTCGGTACAGAGACTTGACCATTTTGAGCATTAAAGTGAACGAAGCGCGGACAACCACCCTGAAAGTTCACCGTGAAATTACGCCAGCCACGGTTACCCGGATTGGTTTTATACATGCACTGATAGACGCCTCCACCCAAATTGCGGGCCTTAACAAAGTAGGCTTCACTGGCTTGCGCAAACCAGCCTGCCTGCGCCCATGATGCGCCTGTAAGCAGTGATGAAATAAGGGCAGTTTTTAGGAAAGTTTTTAACATAGTCATTTTCTCTTTTTACAGGCATCACTGGTCTTCAGCAGCTCCAGTGTCCCCCATGCAATATTTGTTGGAATGAATATCTAAGTTTTTGAATTTTTTATAGACGATAAAGCGTACAGATCTACTTAGCTCAAAACAGCATTAGAGATTCATCTTCATATCGGTAATAT
>Ga0209023_10000526_pt1 | contig 57885 bp, 52 predicted proteins | sample LakOneMetagenome_FD_187468 | JGI IMG/M metagenome (GOLD analysis project Ga0209023, IMG submission 187468) | Freshwater and sediment microbial communities from Lake Erie, Canada (SPAdes) (version 2) | ecosystem: Environmental > Aquatic > Freshwater > Lentic | place: Lake Erie, Canada...
GGTAGCCGATCTTGCGGCAGGCTTCGGCGCAGCGGTCGCCGATCTTCTCGATGAGCTTGCGCGGGATGCCCGGCGCCGGCGCTTCCTCGATGACCTTCTGGTGGCGGCGCTGCATCGAGCAGTCGCGCTCGCCCAGCCAGACGGCCTGCTTGTGTTCGTCGGCCAGCACCTGGATCTCCACGTGGCGCGGATTTTCCAGGAACTTCTCCATATAGACTTCCGGATTGCCGAAGGCGGCGCCGGCTTCGCTCTTGGTCATCGAGACGGCATTGATCAGGGCCGCCTCGGTATGCACCACACGCATGCCGCGACCGCCGCCGCCGCCGGCGGCCTTGATGATGACCGGGTAGCCGATGCGGCGCGCGGTCTGCACGATTTCCTTCGGATCGTCCGGCAGGGCGCCGTCGGAACCGGGCACGCAGGGCACGCCGGCCTTGATCATCGCCTGCTTGGCCGAGACCTTGTCGCCCATCAGGCGGATCGAGTCCGAACGCGGGCCGATGAAGACGAAGCCCGACTTTTCGACGCGCTCGGCGAAGTCGGCGTTCTCCGACAGGAAGCCGTAGCCCGGGTGGATCGCCTCGGCGTCCGTCACTTCGGCGGCGCTGATAATCGCCGGCATGTTCAGGTAGCTGAGCGCCGACTGGGCCGGGCCGATGCAGACGGATTCGTCCGCCAGCTTCACGTACTTGGCGTCCTTGTCCGCCTCGGAGTGCACGACGACCGTCTTGATGCCCAGCTCGCGGCAGGCGCGCTGGATACGCAGCGCGATTTCACCACGGTTGGCGATGAGGATTTTTTCAAACATGGTAGGTTCGGTGTTTCAGTGAAAACCGGCGCGCTGGGTACAGGCGCCGGACACGACATGAATGGGCAGGCGGCAGGACGCCGCCGGGCCGGACAGAGATGTCTTAGCCGATGACGAACAAGGGCTGGCCAAATTCGACCGGTTGGCCGTTTTCCACGAGGACCTTGGTGACCGTGCCGGCGACGTCGGCATCGATCTCGTTCAGGAGTTTCATCGCTTCGATGATGCACAGGGTATCGCCCTGTTTGATGCTCTGGCCGACTTCGACGAAAGCCGGGGCGCCCGGGGCCGAGCTGCGGTAGAAGGTGCCGACCATCGGCGACTTGACCACGTGGCCGGTCGGCTCGGCGGCGACTGCCGGAGCAGCGGCTGCGGCCGGGGCAGGGGCGGCCTGCGGGGCCGGCGCGGCGAAGTGCTGCACGGCTTGCTGCGGCATCATCATCATCCCGTTCTGCGGGTTTGCGGACGACTTGACGATGCGGACCTTGCTCTCGCCTTCGGTCACTTCGAGTTCAGCGATGTCGGATTCGGCGACCAGGTCGATCAAAGTCTTGAGTTTTCTGAGATCCATGTGAAACCCCTTGGAATGTTTTATTCGTTTTTAAGAGAGCTGGCAACGCGATGGCGGGTAACCCTGCGGCCGCTGATACATGAAGTTGACGTAGATTAACGCGATTTAAGCGCAAAGTCGATGGCAAACCGGTATCCGTCCGGACCCAGTCCGCAGATCACGCCTTGCGCGATGGCGGAAAGATACGAGTGGTGCCGGAAGGGCTCGCGGGCGTGGACATTCGAGATGTGCACTTCCACGAACGGAATCGCCACTGCGGCAAGCGCATCGCGCAGGGCCACGCTGGTATGGGTCAGGCCACCCGGGTTGATGACGATCGCCTCCACGCCCTCGCTGCGGGCGGCATGGATGCGGTCGATCAGGGCTCCTTCATGGTTGCTCTGGAAGCAGTCGAGGCTTGCGCCTGCCGCTTGCGCCTGTGCCGTTGCTGCCTGTTCGATGTCGGCCAGGGTCGTCGCGCCGTACACCGCAGGCTCCCGCGTCCCCAGTAAATTGAGGTTGGGGCCGTTAAGCAGCAGTAGCTTTTTCGCCATGTTGAAGAGTCTGAACGCCCGAAAAGGAAGGCATTGTGCCCCCAAGCTCAGCTATTGGCAAGCAGTAAAATTATCAGGCGTTAAAGGCACGTTCGGCGCAGATCGGAAAAGTACGATCGTTCGCTCGTGGGGGTGGTCGGCTCTGCCGACCGCGCGTTCAAATCACTCGGATGCTGCCTGTACGGCTGTTCCTTGTTGCTTGGACGCGCGGTCGGCGGTCATTCAGTCCAGTGGACTGAATGACGACCACCCTACAAAACCGACGATCACAATTTGGCCAGATCCGCCCGCAATTCGTCGAACTTCAGCTTGCCCAGATAAGTCTTGCGCACCTGGCCGTCGGCCCCGATCAATACTGTATACGGCAGGCCGCCCGCGCCGTTGCCGAACTCGCGCGACAGCTCGGTACCGCCCATCCCGCCCACGTACAGCGGATAGGCGATCTTCAGCTTGGCGGCGAATTCCTTCATGTTCGAAGGCGAATCGATGCCGATACCGATCACGTTGAAGGTCTTGCCCCCATCCTGCCCTGCCAGTTCGGACAGTTCCGGCATCTCCTGCACGCAGGGAGCACACCAGGTTGCCCAGAAATTGACCAGCAGCGGCTTGCCGCGCCATTGGGCCAGGTTCTGCGGCTGGCCCTGCAGGTCGTTCAGCGATTGCTGGAGCAGTTTATCGACGGCGGTGTGAGGCTTGCCGCCGGTCGGCGCGATCGTCGTGGTGTAGGGAGGTAGTTCTTTCTTGTTGACCGCTACCAGCGCCCCCATGATGCCGAACATGGCGGCAACGGCCGCGTAGGCGGCCACGTGTTTCTTGTTCATTCGTCCTGTTCCAAGGTTTCGTCATTCGCCATCAAGGCGCGTAGCCCGGCCGCATCCACGCGTTGAAGGCGGCCATCGGCACGGGGCTTCAATGCGCCGCGCAGATCATGAAAATCATACAGCTCGGCATGAATAGTTTCCTTATGCCACATGAAGCTGACTGTTTCAACCGGATCGTGACGTCCACCCTTGAAATGGGGCGTTTCGGAGATCTCTATATTGACATTACGGTTGAGCAGGTAGATTTCGACTTCCTTGGCGCTGTCGGCGAACAGCTGCAGATGGATGTCGTCATGCTCGCCCGCCGTGCCGTTGAGTACCGCGCCGGTGAGATAGGGACGGAAGTCGACGAGCTGGTCCATCACCTGCAGGGCGGTCTCGCGCAGGACGCCCAGGCGTTCGGCCTGGCCGGGGCCGCCGAACAGGGCCTGGTATTGACGAACCTGTTCCTCGATCTGCATGTTGTCGGGCATCAGGTTGGGGCTGGGTCGGTCCACCCCGAGCACCTGGCGGGCCGCCTTGCGGCGCGCGGTGTCGTAGTCGGCGCCATCCTGGGCGATCATGCGCGCCGCATTCGCAGCGATTTCGGCGCGCAACTGGAGTACGTCATTGTTAGATGTGGGCATGGTATCCAAATCATACTCTTAAGCGGAAAATGAGCGCGTGTCGGGTAGAATCGCGCTTTCGGTCCCTACCGTAGCTACTACACTCTTCGACCATGCACATTCATATCCTCGGCATTTGCGGCACTTTCATGGGTGGCCTGGCGGTCCTGGCCAAGGAAGCCGGCCACCGCGTCACCGGTTGCGACGCCAACGTCTATCCCCCGATGAGCACCCAGCTGGAAGCCCAGGGGATCGAGCTGATCCAGGGCTATGGCCCGGAGCAGGTGTCGCTGAACCCGGACCTGTATGTGATCGGTAATGTCATGACGCGGGGGAATCCGCTGATCGAAGAGATCCTGAACCGTGGCTTGCCCTACGTGTCCGGCCCCCAGTGGATCGGCGAGCACATCCTGCGCGACAAGTGGGTGCTGGCCGTGGCCGGCACGCACGGCAAGACCACCACCACCTCGATGCTGGCCTGGATCCTGGAAGACGCGGGCTATGCGCCGGGCTTCCTGATCGGCGGCGTGCCGATGAATTTCGGTATCTCGGCCCGCCTGCACGGCGACAAACCGAGCGACTTCTTCGTGATCGAGGCGGACGAATACGACACTGCCTTTTTTGATAAGCGCAGCAAGTTCGTGCACTACCACGCCAAGACCGCGGTGCTGAACAACCTGGAATACGACCACGCCGACATCTTCCCGGACATCGGCGCCATCGAGACCCAGTTCCACCACCTGGTGCGCACCGTGCCGGGCGTGGGCCGCCTGGTCGTCAATGGCGACGAGGCCTCGCTCGCGCGCGTGCTGAAACGCGGCTGCTGGAGCGAGAAGGAAAGCTTCGGCGTTTCCGACGGCGTGAACTGGAGCCTGGTCGAGCACCAGGGCGGCAGCTTCGACGTCTTGTTCAACGGTGACGTACAGGGCACCGTGCACTGGGAGCTGACCGGCCACCACAACCGCTCGAACGCGCTGGCCGCGATCGCCGCCGCGCGCCACGTCGGCGTGCCGACCTCGCAGGCGATCGCTTCCCTGGCGCGCTTCCAGAGCGTCAAGCGCCGCATGGAAGTGCGCGGCAAGGTCAACGACGTCACCGTGTACGATGACTTCGCCCACCACCCGACCGCCATCGCCACCACGGTCGGCGGCCTGCGCCAGAAGATCGGCACGGGCGGCCGCATCCTGGCCGTGCTGGAACCGCGCTCGAACACCATGAAGCTGGGCGCCATGAAGGATGCGCTGCCGGGCAGCCTGAAGGACGCCGACCTGGTGTTCGGCTTCGGCAGCCAGCAGGCCCTGGGCTGGTCGCTGGCCGACGCCTTGAAACCGCTGGGCGGCATCGCCCACAGCTTCGACCAGCTCGACTACATGGTGGGGGCGATCGTGCAGGCAGCCCAGCCGGGCGACCACATCCTGGTGATGAGCAACGGCGGCTTCGGCGGCGTGCACCAGAAACTGCTGGACGCGCTGGCCCCATGACCGCGAACGCGCACGTTCTGTATTTGCACGGATTCCGCTCCTCGCCCAAGTCCTTCAAGGCGCGCGTGGTGCAGAACGCTCTGGCGCAGGCCGGGCGCGCGCACGAGCTGATCTGCCCGCAGCTGCCGGCCTCGCCGAAGGAAGCGATGGCACTGTGCCTGCTGCTGGCCGAGCGCCACGCGCCGCACGACCTGTCGATCATCGGCTCTTCGCTGGGCGGCTTCTACGCCACCTGGCTGGCCGAGCGCCTCGGCGTGCGCGCAGTGCTGCTCAACCCTTCCGTGAATCCGTTGAAGAACCTGGAGCACCACGTCGGGGTCGCCACGGCCTGGCATTCGGATGAGCCGTTCGAATTCCGCCGCGAGTACATCGACGAGCTGGCCGCGCTGCGCGTGGAAAAGATCACCCGGCCGGAGCGTTACTTCCTGATTGCCGCCACCGGCGACGAAGTGCTGGACTACCGCGACATGGTGTCCCACTACGCCGGCGCGAAACAGCACGTGATCGAGGGCAGCGACCATGCGATCCCGGAATTCCCGCAGTATGTGGACGCCGTCCTGGCCTTCTGTTCGGGCGCGGCGCAGTGAGGGGCGCTTCGCTGCGACTGGCGGCCTGGCAGCCGCACGCGCTGGCCGTGCACGCACCAAGCGCAATGCGCGACTGGCTGACGACGCCGGGCTCGCTGACGGCGCGCCTGATGGCGCACAGTGCGCGCTTCCGGGTGCGCCGGCTGCACCAGCAGGCCGCGACCTGCCTGGCGGACGAGGCGCGCGCGATCGGCCTGCATCGTCCGGGGCGGGTATGGGAACGCGAAGTGCTGCTCGAATGCGACGGCATGCCGCGCGTGTTCGGCCACACGGTGGTGCCCACCAGCTGCACGGCCGCCGACTGGCCGCTGTTTTCGGCGCTGGGCGAACGTTCGCTCGGCACCACGCTGTTCTACGACCCGCTGGTGCGCCGTGGCCAGCTGGAATACGCGCGCATCCGCGCGGGCCATCCGCTCCTGCAACGCGTGCGCGCGGCGGTGGACGGACTCGAGGATGACATTTACTTTGCGCGGCGCTGCGTCTATCGCCGCCGTCAAGGCCTGCTCCTGGTCACCGAGGTATTCTTGCCCTCGGTGCTAACCTTGACGCCGGCCGCAACACAACAGAACACGAAATAACATGAATCTTTTTTTTGAAGAGTCGGGCGACTTCAAGGTCGGCGCCGTATTGTCGCAGGCGGGCGAGGCCTACCAGGTGGAGCTGGCCAGCGGCAAGCGCACCAAGGTCAAGGCCAAGGACGTGCTGGTCCAGTTCGACAAGCCCGAACCGGAAGCGCTGATGGCGGCGGCCAAGGGCATCGCGGCCGAGGTCGACCTGGACTTCCTGTGGGAGGTCGCGGGCCAGGAGGAATTCGGCTTCGCGGAGCTGGGCGCGGAATACTTCGGCCACGCGCCGCTGCCGGCGGAAGCCGCGGGCCTGGTGCTGGCCCTGCACGCCGCGCCCATTTACTTCCACAAGAAGGGTCGGGGACGCTACAAGGCCGCGCCCGAGCAGACCCTGCGGGCTGCTCTGGCCGGCATCGAAAAGAAGAAGCAGCAGGCCATCATCCAGGCCGGCTACGTGGACGAACTCAAGGCCGGCAAGCTGCCCGCGTCGATGCAGTCCATCGTGCACCAGCTGCTGTTCAAGCCGGACAAGAACACCATCGAATACAAGGCGCTGGAAGCGGCGGCCTCCGAACTGCAGACCACGGCCCCGCGCCTGATGCTCGCTACCAAGGGCCTGGCTTCGCCCAAGGAACTGCACATGTCGCGCTTCCTGTTCGAGCACTTCCCGCGCGGCGCGGGTTTCCCCGTCGTGGAGGTGCCCAGGGCGCCCGAAGACCTGCCGCTGGCCGACGTCGCCGCCTTCTCGATCGACGACGTGACCACGACCGAGATCGACGACGCCTTCTCGGTGGTCACGCTGGAGGACGGCAAGCTGCAGGTGGGTATCCACATCGCCGCGCCGGGCCTGGCCATCCGTCCGGACGACGCCATCGACAAGATCGCCCGCGCGCGCATGTCCACTGTTTATATGCCGGGCGATAAGATCACGATGCTGCCGGACGAGGTGGTGGAGGCTTTCACCCTGGCCGAGGGCAAGGACTGCCCGGCGCTGTCGCTGTACGCGGTGCTCGACCCGCAGGACTGGACCGTGGTCTCGACCGCCACCCGCGCCGAGCGCGTGCCGATCAAGCGCAACCTGCGCCTGAACGACCTCGACGCCGTCGTGACCGAAGAAGCGCTGGCCGAAGGCAGGGGCGACTACCCGCACAAGGAAGAGCTGGGCCTGCTGTGGCAGTGGGCGCTGCAGCTGGAAGCGGGCCGCATGAAAAAGCGCGAAGCCTTCGGCTTGAGGCCCGAGCAGGCGAACCGCGTCGACTTCAACTTCTACGTGGAAGACGACGTGGTCTCCATCGTGCGCCGCAAGCGCGGCGCGCCGCTCGACAAGATCGTGGCCGAGCTGATGATCTTCGCGAACAGCACCTGGGGCAAGCTGCTGCACGACTCGGGCGTGCCGGGCATCTACCGCTCGCAGGGTCCGGGCGCGGGCGGCTGGAACGCCAAGATCCAGGTGCGCATGGTCACGCACGCGGCCCCGCACCAGGGCCTGGGCGTGGACCAGTACGCATGGAGCACCTCCCCGCTGCGCCGCTACACCGACCTGGTGAACCAGTGGCAGATCCTGGCCTGCGCCTCGCACGGCGTGACCGCGCCGCTGGTGGCGCCGTTCAAGCACCGCGACGCGACGCTGTTTGCGATCGTATCCAGCTTCGACGCGGCGTATGCGGCCTACAACGACTTCCAGCAGAACATGGAACGTTACTGGTGCCTGCGCTGGCTGGGGCAGGAGAATGCGAAGCAGGTCGACGCCGTGGTGCTGAAGGACGAAGTGGTGCGCCTGGTCGAGATCCCGCTGGTGGCGCGCCTGGCCGGCATGCCCTCGGCGCCCCGTGGCGCCCAGGTCAAGCTCGACATCGTGCGCTGGGACGAAGTCGACCTGTCGCTCGAGGCGCGCCTGCTCGAGGTGGCGGCGGTGGCGCCGGATGCGGCGATCGAGCTGGAGGATGAGGAAGAGGGGGATAGCGGGGAGGCTGCGCTGGCTGAGGTGGTCGAGGCGGAAGGTGTGGTGGCTGCTGTCACGACCGACGAGGGCGTCGAGGTTCCCGCCAACGCTGGAACCGCGTGATACCGTAGGGTGGGCGGGTCTCCCGCCCGCGCGTTCAAACAGTGCAAATTCAGCAAGCACCGCGTCCGTTCACACGGGATTTGAACGCGCGGTCGGCGTAGCCGACCACCCTACGAACACCCCCGAGCGCTCCGTTGCAGGTTAGAATGCCCCATCCCTGACCCAACCGCCCGCACGGGCACGCGCAGTGAAGTATTTGCAAGATAACCGCCCCCTGATGACCGCCCTCGGCGTCTCCGTGCTCGCGCATGCGGCGCTGCTGGCAGTGCGTTTTGCCGCGCCGGATGCGTTTCGCCAGCAGCCGGCCGATCCGGGGCTCGAAGTCATCCTGGTCAACGCCAAGCACGCCAACGCCCCCAGCAAGGCCGACGCCCTGGCCCAGGCCAACCTGGAAGGCGGCGGCAACGCCGACGCGGGCCGCTCGAAATCGCCGCTGCCCGACCTGCGCAAGGTGGAGAACGGCGAGAGCATCAAGGCCCTGCAGCGCCGCATCGCCGAACTGGAACAGCAGCAGCAGAACGTGCTGACCAAAGTGCGCGCTTCCACCTTCAACGCGCCGCCCAAGACCGAGCAGGACAAGCCCGACCCGACCCGCACGGGCAGCGACGCTTTTGACACCAGCCGCGCCATTTCGCGCGCCGCGGCCGAAGTGATCGAGCGCATCGAGGACCAGAACAAGCGCCCCAAGCGCACCCAGATCACGCCCAGCACGCGCCAGGTCGGCTATGCGCTCTACTATAAGGAGATGCAGAAGCGGATCGAGGAAGTCGGCACCCTGAACTTCCCCCAGCAGAACGGCAAGAAGCTGTACGGCGAACTGGTGGTCTACATCCCGGTATTCCAGGACGGGACCCTCTACCTGAAGGACGGCGGGCCACGCGTCGAGCAGAGTTCGGGCAACCGCGCGCTGGACGCCGCGGCCCTGCGCATCGTGCGCCAGGCCGCGCCCTTCGGCGCCTTCCCGGCCAACATGCGCACCCGCGGCAAGGACGACCTGTGGGAAGTGATCACGCGCTTTCGCTTCACGCGCGAAGAGAAGATGCAAACCGAACTGCGAGGAGAGAACGGTTGATGGCCCAGTCGCCTGACAAGTACTGCGTGATCGGCAACCCGATCGCCCACAGCAAGTCCCCCGAGATCCACCCGGTCTATGCGCGCCAGACCGGCCAGGACCTGGTCTACGAACGCTGCCTGGCGCCGCTGGACGGCTTCGCCGCGAGCGTGAAACAACTGGTGGCGGACGGCTACCGCGGCGCCAACGTCACCCTGCCGTTCAAGCTGGAGGCCGCGCGCGTTTGCACCCGGCTGGAAGAACGCGCCAAGGCTGCCGGCGCCGTCAATACCCTCGTTTTCGAGAACGGCGAGATCATCGGCGACAACACCGACGGTCCGGGCCTGGTGGCCGACATCACCCGCAACGCTTGTGTCGACATCCACGGCAAGCGCGTGCTGCTGCTGGGCGCCGGCGGCGCCGCGCGCGGTGCGCTGCTGCCCTTGATCCAGCAAGGTCCGCGCGAGATCGTCATCGCCAACCGCACCGTGGCCACCGCCGAAGCGCTGGCGCGCGATTTCGGACAACCGGGCGGCCACTACGGCGTTCCGGTCACGGCCACCGGTTTCGAGGCCATCGCGGGCAGCTTCGACATCGTCATCAACGCTAGCGCGAGCAGCCTGGCGGGCGAGGTGCCGCCGGTTCCCCCAAGCGTCTTCGGTACCCGGACGCTGGCACTGGACATGATGTATGGCAGCCAGCCGACCGTGTTCATGGAATTCGCGTCCAGCCACGGCGCGACCGCCCGCGACGGCCTGGGCATGCTGGTCGAGCAGGCGGCCGAAGCCTTCGCCATCTGGCGCGGGGTGCGGCCCGACACCGCCGAGGTATTCGCGAAACTGCGTCCGTAACTAATATAAATAGAAGAGCGAGCATGAGCACGACCACGATGGCAATGGGGAAGACGAAGAAGGCAGCCGGCAAGACTTCGCGGCGCTGGCTCAAGTGGCTGATCCTGGGGCCGATCCTGCTGGTGCTGCTGGTCCAGCTCTACTTCTTCGCCATGGTCTGCTGGTACGCGGTGTTCAATCCCGGCTCGACCAGCTTCATGCGCCAGCAGCTGTCCGAGCTGCGCGAAAAGAACCCGAACGCCCAGCTCAAGCACGCGTGGGTGCCTTACGAGCGGATCTCGGTCAACCTCAAGCGCGCCGTGGTGGCCTCGGAAGACGCGCGCTTCAACGAACACGACGGCGTCGACTGGGAAGCGCTGGAAAAGGCTTACGAGCGCAACAACCGCCGCAGCAAGGTGGTCGGCGGCGGTTCGACCATCACCCAGCAACTGGCCAAGAACCTGTTCCTGTCCGGCTCGCGCAGCTACCTGCGCAAGGGGCAGGAGATGGTCATCGCGTTCATGCTGGAGACCGTGATGTCCAAGCGCCGCATCCTCGAGGTGTACCTGAACGTGGTGGAATTCGGCCGCGGCGTGTTCGGCGCCGAAGCCGCGGCGCGCTACTACTACCGCATCCCCGCCGCCAACCTGGCCCCGGCCCAGGCGGCGCGGCTGGCGGTGATGCTGCCCAACCCGCGTTACTACGACAAGCACCGCGCCACCAATTATCTGGTCCGCCGTACCAACGCCATCCAGCGCCAGATGCGCTTCGCCGAGCTGCCCTGAGCCGCCGGACCGGTGTGACATTTGGTGAGCCGTGCGTCGCGAAGCGCGTGTCACAATCCGGACCATTGCGACGATCGAACAGGTGGCCTCCATGAGTGACACGCGCGCGCCGGTATTGCTGGGATTGACCCTGCCGTCCAGCATCGACCTTTCCTCCGGTTCCGTCCGCTTCAACATCGGCATCCAGGCGCAGGACGAGGCTGGCGGCAGCGGCATCCGCTACGCGCGGGTCGAGTTCAAGAGCGCCTTCTGGGAGGACGGCCAGGGTTTCAGCCAGGTCAGGGATGCCTTTACCTTCGATTATTGGAGCGCAGACAACTTCCACGACGCCACGCCGACCACCGCCGGCGAAATATTGCGCATGAGTAATCTAACGCGCTCCGGCACCTACGAGATTGCCCGCATCGTGCTGGAAGACCTGGCCGGCAACCGTTCCGTCTACGAGCCCGCCCAGTTGCAGGCGCTCGGCATCGGCACCGCGATCGCCGTCACGGGCGGGCTGGTGGATACCGCGGCGCCCAGCCTGGTCAGTCTGGACCTGCCGGCCAGCGTGGACCTCAGCGCCGGCTTTTCCCAGGTCATCCGGCTGGACGCCGCCGCGCGCGACGTCGGCGGCGCCGGCGCGCAGGCGCTGACCATCACCTTTGACCGGCCCTTGACGCTGGCGGACGGCCCCGCGACCACCGAGCTGCGGCTGACGACCCTGGCGCGGGCGCCGGACCTGGCCGATTCCCCGTTCATGCTGGCGCCGGCGCTGTCGGGCCAGGCCGCTCCGGGCGTCTACAACATCACCAATGTGCGGGTCAGCGACTACCTGGGCAATGTGCGCGACTATTCGGCCGCGCAGCTGCAGGCCCAGGGTATCGCCACGGCGATGACGATCGCCGGGAATCCGGTGCCGGACCCGCCGGCGCCGGAAACGCCGCTGCCGACGGCGGCCCTGGCCTGGGCCATGGCCGAGCAGGGGGCGGTGTTGACGGTTACCCCGGACAGCTGGGGAACGGCGCCCGTCAACAGCGTCGGCCTGCAGATCCTGCGCGACCGCAACGCCGACCGCCTGGTCGAGGTGCGCCTGACCGGCGGCGCCACCGGAGAGCTGAGCATCACCGAGAGCGACTACGCGATCACGATCGTGGGCAAGGGCCTGGCCGGGATCGGTCCCGGGGCCGGCATCGCCGTGACCATGAGCCCGGTGTATTCCGGCGTGCCGACCTCCTTCGGTTTCGCGGCCTTCACGATCAACGGCGCCGCCCACCGCGGCACGGGGGCGCAGGCGGTCGACTACGTCCGCGGCACCGACGCCGCCGACCGCATCGACCTGGCGATCCTGCCCGAGCTGGTGGACGGCAGGGACGGCCTCGACACCCTGCGGGTGCACGGCGCCCGGGGCGACTACCAGGTCGTGAAATCCGGCGACGGCTTCCTGCTGACGCCCCGCTACCAGCCCGGCACGCTGCTGGCGAACGTCGAGCGCATCGCCTTCGACGACGGCCATGTGGCACTCGATACCGGCGGCGCGCCCGGCCAGCTCTACCGCCTCTACCAGGCCGCCTTCGACCGCGCCCCCGACCTGGGCGGGATCGGCCACTGGCTGGGTCGCATGGAGGCGGGAGATTCGCTGAGCCGGATCGCCGGCTACTTCATCGCCAGCAAGGAATTCGCCGACCTGGCCGGCACGGCGAGCGCCGACCGCGACTTCGTCGGCGCGCTGTACGACCACGTCCTGCACCGCGCGCCCGATGCCGGCGGCCTGGCGTTCTGGGTCGACGTGCTCGGGCGCGGCGCCGTGGACCGTGCCCAGGTGCTGGTCGAATTCAGCGAAAGTCCGGAGAACGTGGCGCGCCTGGTCGGCGCAATCGAGAACGGCATCGACTTTCTGCCTTGATCGCGGCGCGCGGCCGGCTGACGAAATTGTCGTGACGGGGTGGCCGCGCGTGCTGCCTCTCGGTTAAACTTGCGGCAGTTTTCGAATCCCGGCCGAGAAAAAGCGCATGATCAATGTTTTTGTCCTACAAAATGGCCGACTGAACCAGGTCAGCGTCGACTCGCGCGAGGACCTGGAGAACGTGACGCCGGTCTGGGTCGACCTCAACGAACCCACCGACGAGGAACGCATCCTGGTCAAGACGACCTATGGCGTGACCTTGCCGGGCGAGGACGAGGTGTCGGACATCGAGGCCTCGGCCCGTTATTACGAAGCCGAAAACGGCGACCTGCACCTGCGCACCGACTTCCTGCTGGAAGAAGAAGACGGCCCCTCGCGCGTGGTGACGGTGGCTTTCATCCTGTCCGGGAAAATCCTGTTCTCGGTGCACAACGACGACCTGCCGGTGTTCCGCCTGGTGCGCCTGCGCGCGCGCTCGCGTCCCGGCTCGATCGAAGACTACATGGACGTGCTGCTCGACCTGTACGCGACCGACGCCGAGTATTCGGCGGACGCGCTCGAGGGCATCTACGAAGCGCTGGAAGAAGTCTCGACCCGCGTGCTGCAGAAGGAATTCACCGACCAGGACGCGGCCGCGGCGCTGAACGCGATCGCGCACGAGGAAGACTTGAACGGCCGCATCCGCCGCAACATGATGGACACCCGGCGCGCGGTCAGCTTCCTGATGCGCGGGCGGCTGCTCAATGCCGACCAGTTCGAGGAAGCGCGCCAGATCCTGCGCGACATCGAATCGCTGGACGGCCACACGTCCTTCCTGTTCGACAAGGTGAACTTCCTGATGGACGCCACCGTCGGTTTCATCAACATCAACCAGAACAAGATCATCAAGATCTTCTCGGTGGCCTCGGTCGCCTTCCTGCCGCCGACCCTCATCGCGAGCATCTACGGCATGAACTTCAAGGTGTTCCCGGAGATCGACTGGACCTACGGCTATCCGTTCGCGCTCGGCCTGATGGTGGCCGCGATCGCGGCGCCGCTGGTGTATTTCCAGCGCCGCGGGTGGTTGCGCTGAAAGAATATTTCATAGGACTACGGTCAGTGAAATATTCTTTCGCGTAGGGTGGGCGGCTTGTGATCTGGTCCACTGGACCAGATCACAAGCCGCCCACCCTACGGTCTACCTCAATTCCTGCTTAGCCAATTCGTCTGAATACGCGGCGCGCGGCCTCGATCGTCTCGTCGATCACCGCGTCCGTATGCTGGCTTGATACGAAACCGGCCTCGAACATGGCCGGCGCAAAGTACACGCCCTCGTCGAGCATGCCGTGGAAGAAGCGGTTGAAACGCTCCTTGTCGCCCGCTATCATCTGGCCGTAGGTCGAGGGGATGTTGTTGTTGAAGTAGAAGCCGAACATGCCGCCCACCGCGTCGCCGCAGAACGGGATGTCCGCTTCCTTCGCCGCCTCGCTTAAGCCCTGCACCAGGCGTGCGCTGGCTTTGCCCAGGCGCTCATAGAAACCCGGTTCCTGGATCAGCTTCAAGGTGGTCATGCCGGCGGCCACCGCCACCGGGTTGCCCGACAGGGTGCCGGCCTGGTAGACCGGGCCGATCGGCGCCATCTTCTGCATCAGCTCCGCGCGGCCGCCGAACGCCGCCACCGGCAGGCCGCCGCCGATCACCTTGCCCAGCGCGGTGAGGTCCGGCGTGATGCCGTACATCTCCTGGGCGCCGCCCAGGCCGACGCGGAAGCCGCACATCACCTCGTCGAAAATCAGCACGGCGCCGTGTTCGGTGCAGAGTTCGCGCATGCGCTGCAGGAATTCCGGCGTGGCGCGGATCAGGTTCATGTTGCCGGCCACCGGCTCCACGATCACGCAGGCGATGGTGTCGCCCATCGAGGCAAACGCGTCTTCCAGCTGCGGGACGTTGTTGTAGTCGAGGACCAGGGTGTGCTTGACGAAGTCTTCGGGCACGCCGCTTGATGTCGGGTTGCCGAAGGTGAGCAGGCCGCTGCCCGCCTTGACCAGCAGCGAATCGGCATGGCCGTGGTAGCAGCCTTCGAACTTGACGATCTTGTCGCGGCCGGTGGCGCCGCGCGCCAGGCGCAGTGCGCTCATGGTCGCTTCGGTGCCCGAGGAGACCAGGCGCACCTGTTCGATCGAGGGCACCAGGCGGCAGATCTCTTCGGCGATCTCGATCTCGGCTTCGGTCGGCGCGCCGAAGGACAGGCCATTCGCCGCGGCGTCCTGCACCGCCTTGACCACCTGCGGGTGGGCGTGGCCGACGATGGCCGGGCCCCAGGAACCGATGTAGTCGATGTAGCGCTTGCCGTCTGCGTCCCAGAAATACGGGCCTTCGGCGCGGGTGACGAAGCGCGGGGTGCCGCCGACCGAGCGGAAGGCGCGCACCGGCGAATTCACGCCGCCCGGCGTGGTTTCCTGGGCGCGGGCGAACAGTTGGTCGTTCTTCGAAGTGGTCTCGTTGGTCATGGTATAGGCGGCAGGTCAGCCGCGGAAGAATTTATTGGGAATGAACTTGCCCATGCCGAAGCGCTGGGCGTGCTCGAGGGCGCCGGTGGTGTAGTCTTGGGCGGCGAACAGCGCCTCGGGCGCTTCCATGCCGCGCGCCATCAGGGCGGTAAAGGCGGCCGAATAGGTATTGCCGGCGCCCACGAACGGCCCCGGCAGGTGCTTCCACGCGACCCGCGCTACTTCGCCGTCGGCGTCGAACAGGGTGTTGGAGCAGGCGCCGTGTTCGTCGCGGGTGCCGGTCACCAGCACGTACTGGCAGCCGGCGCCGGTCAGTTCGGCCACGTCTTCCAGCAGCGAGCCATCGGCTCCCGGCTCGCGCCAGGTCTCGGCCATGCGGCCCAGCTCCGACTGCGACAGCATCAGCACCGTGGTCTGGGGCGCCAGGATCGAGCGGATCGCCGACAGCATCTCTTCGTCGGCCAGGCCGGAATCGGGCAGGGCGGTGAGGAAGGGGTCGAGGATCAGGGGCGCGTCCGGGTAGTCGGACACGATCTCGGCGATGGCCGCCAGCTGCAGCACGGTGGCCACGGCGCCGACCTTGAAGGCGGCCACCGGCATGTCTTCCAGCAGGACCCTGGCCTGGTCGGCCATCCAGTCGCTGTCGACTTCATGCAGTTCTTCCACCTTGGCGCTGTCGGCCACCAGAATGCCGGCGACGACCGACAGACCGTGGCATCCGTGCGCGGCGAAGGCGGCCAGGTCGGCCTGCACGCCAAGCGCGCCGACCGGGTCGGACACGCCAAATGTCAGGATGAGGGGTAACGGTTGGTTTTGCACGACGGCTGCATTAAGATACGCGACTCTCCATTTTACTAGACGAACCCCGAACGACCTACTTTGCGTTGCACCATGGTCTTTCGCGGTGACTAACCAACAAGGAATTTATTGTGACTACCGATTCGACGGCCCCTTTCCAGACCTGGATGTGCCTGATCTGCGGCTGGGTCTATGACGAGGCCGCCGGCGCCCCGGACGACGGCATTGCTCCCGGCACCCGTTGGGCCGATGTGCCGATGAACTGGACCTGCCCGGAATGCGGCGCCCGCAAGGACGATTTCGAGATGACCGCGATCTGACATCCGTAGGGGTGATCTGGTCCAGTGGACCAGATCACGCTATGCCGCCCACGCGTTCAAACAGTTGATGCATCGTTGCGGCGCTGCTATTCAATCTTGTGCTGAACGCGTGTGCGGCGAAGCCGCACACCCTACAAATTGCTAAGACACCAAGTGAGTTTGCAAGACGCTAATCCAATCTGTGCGCGACAGTTGACGTACTGCAACACTCCTGCGCACAAGGGGTAAGCCCTGTGCTATCGTGACGCTTCATGCTGAAGTGAAACGAAAATGACGACATCGCCGCAATCGACCGGCCTGACCATCATGGTGATCGACGACAGCAGCACGATTCGCCGCTCTGCCGAAATCTTCCTGACCCAGGCCGGCTACCAGGTGGTGCTGGCCGACGATGGCTTCGATGCGCTGGCCAAGATCAACGACCACCATCCTGCGCTGGTGTTCTGCGACATCCTGATGCCGCGCCTGGACGGCTACCAGACCTGCGCCCTGATCAAGAAAAGTGCGCGCTTCCACGCGACGCCGGTGCTGATGCTGTCGTCCAAGGACGGCCTGTTCGACCGCGCGCGCGGCGCCATGGTGGGCGCCAGCGCCTATCTGACCAAACCGTTTTCCAAGGACAGCCTGCTGGCCGCCGTGCGCGAGCACACGGCCGGCAGGGCTGCCTGAACCTCTAGAACCGAATTCCCGGAGCCCCACGTGGCCATTCACAACATCCTGATCGTCGACGATTCCCCGACCGAGCGCTTCTACCTGACCGACATCCTGGTGCGTGCCGGCTATGCCGTGAGCACCGCCGTCAACGGCGAAGAGGCGATCGACAAGATCCGCACCGAGCGCCCCCAGCTGATCCTGATGGACGTGGTCATGCCGGGCGCGAACGGCTTCCAGGTGACGCGCTCGATCGCGCGCGACCCGGCGCTGGCCGCGATCCCGGTCATCATCTGCAGCAGCAAGAACCAGGAGACCGACCGCATCTGGGGCATGCGCCAGGGCGCCAAGGACTACCTGGTCAAGCCGGTCGACCCCGCGCTGCTGCTGGCCAGCATCGCCTCGCTCGACCAGCGGGCAGCCGCCCCGGCGGCAGCCGCTGCGGCATGAGCGTGGCCGACGGAGCACGGCTGGACCCGGCCGCGCGCCGCACCCGCCTGCGCGAATACCAGGAACAGCTCGTCGAGCGCATGCAGGCGGCCAAGGGCGGCGGCGGCGCGCCGATCCAGCAGCTCGGCCTGCAGCTGGGCGGCACCCGCTACCTGCTCGACCTGCTGGAGGCCGGCGAGATCGTCGCGCCCGTGCCGCCGGCGCGCGTGCCGCTGACCGTGCCCTGGTACCTGGGCCTGGCCAACGTGCGCGGCCTGCTGGTCGGCGTGATCGACCTGGCGCGTTACCTCGGCCAGGACAGCCCGCCGCCCGGTATTTCTCCAGGCGCCTTATTACCAAGCATGCGCTTGGTAACGTTCGCGCCCAGCCTCGGCTTCAACTGCGCGCTGCTGGCCGAGCGCGTCTACGGCCTGCGCCAGGCCAGCAGCATGCAGCAGGAAGGCGACGCCCTGCGCGACCAGGAAGGCAAGCTGTGGACTCCGCTCTCGCTCGCCGCGCTGGTGCGGGAAGAGCGCTTCCAGAACGTGGCCCTGGCGGTCGCCCAACCACCAGAACAACGCTAACCCCTCAGCAGGACCAGGAGCCGGTATGGGATTCGCCTCGAAACTCAGCATGAACGCATTCTCGAAAGACGACGAGGACGACGACACCGTCCTGGCTTCGCCCGACACCCAGTTCGGCCCCGGCATGGTGCCGCCGCAGACGGCCCACGGCGGCCCGGCGCCGCAGCATGGCTCGGCCGAGGCCGCGGCGCGCCGGCTCGGCAATACCCGTCCGCGGAAGGCCCTGAACGCGGCGCCCGAAGACAACGACCTGCGCCTGCCCCTGATCGGCCACCTGTCGCTGTCGCGCCAGCTGCGCCTGGTGCTGGCCGCCTTCATCGGCGGCATCCTGCTGACCGTGCTCTCGATGTGGCAGAACGGCGCCCGCACCGACGTGGTGTCGACCCAGGGCCAGATCGCGGCCGACGCCCTGATGCACTCGCAGCGGGTGGCCAAGTCGGCGCCGAACGCGCTGCGCGGCGAGCCGGGCGCCTTCAACGAGCTGGACGACAGCCGCGCCGAAGTCGGCCGCCTGCTCACCCTGCTGGCGCGCGGCGGCCAGTCCGGCGGCCATACGATTCCCGCCTCCAGCGGCGAACTGGCCATCCTGCTCGGCAAGGCGCGCTCCGCCTGGACCGCGTCGAACGCGGCCGCCGCCACCATCGTCGGCAACAAGCGCCACCTGGTCGGCTACGGCGCCAGCGTCGCCAAGTTCGAGCCGCTGGTGCTCGAACTGCAGTCGATCGGCGAGCGCCTGCCGGGCAACGCCGCCTTCGGGCGCGCGGTGGCGCTGGCCGAGCGCCTGTCGGTGTCGACCCATGCCTTCATGAACCCGGGCGGGGGCCAGGGCGACGCCGCCCGCAGCATCGCCCGCGACAGCGCGGAGCTGGCTGCGCTGCTGGACGGCCTGGGCGAGGGCGCCGGCGCGGTGCCGGATGCGGCCCTGCGCGAGCGCGTGGTCGATGCCCGCACCGCCTACAAACTGTGGCAGCAAGGCCTGGCGCCCTTGAATACCAACCTGCACAACTTCAGCGCCGCGCGCGCCGCCGAGACGGTGATCGCGCGCGACAACGAAGGCCTGCGCTCGACCCTGGGCCGGGTCCAGACCGCCTACCGGGTCCAGCTCTCCAGCAGGAGCGGCTGGTTCTGGGTCCTGGTGGGCGCCTCGGTGTTCACCCTGGCGATGGGCGGCAGCTTGAGCCGGGTGATGCTGCAGGACTCGCGCAACCGCACCCGCGGCGCCGAGGCGCGCCGCCGCGAAGCCGAGGCCATGCGCCAGCTGGCCCAGGCCAAGGAAGAAGAAGCCAAGGCCACCAACGACCAGAACCAGGCAGCGATCCTGCGCCTGATGAACGAACTGCAGGAAGTGGCGGACGGCGACCTGACCGTGCACGCCACCGTGTCGGAAGACATCACCGGCGCGATCGCCGACTCGGTCAACTACACGGTCGAGGAATTGCGCGGACTGGTGCTGCGCGTCATCAAGACCACCGAGCAGGTCACGCGCGCTTCCAGCGGCGCCCAGGCGGTGTCGACCGAGCTGCTGGGCGCGGCCGAGCAGCAGTCGCGCGAGATCCAGGAAGCGTCCAGTACCGTGCTGCGCATGGCCTCGCAGATCGCCGACGTGTCGCGCTCGGCGACCGAATCGGCCGACGTGGCGCGCCAGTCGGTGGCGGCGGCGGAGCAGGGCGCCCAGGCGGTGCAGAATGCGATCCTCGGCATGAACGAGATCCGCGAGCAGATCCAGGAAACCTCGAAGCGCATCAAGCGCCTGGGCGAATCCTCGCAGGAGATCGGCGAGATCACCGACCTGATCTCGGACATCACGGAACAGACCAACGTGCTGGCGCTGAACGCGGCGATCCAGGCCGCGTCGGCCGGCGAGGCGGGCCGCGGCTTCTCGGTGGTGGCGGAAGAGGTGCAGCGCCTGGCGGAACGCTCGGCCGAAGCGGCCAAGGGCATCGGCGCGCTGGTGCGCACCATCCAGGCCGACACCCACGACGCGGTGGCGGCGATGGAAAAATCGACCCAGGGCGTGGTCGAGGGCGCGCGCCTGTCCGACGCGGCCGGCGCGGCGCTCGCCGACATCTCGCGCGTGTCGAACCGCCTGGCGGAGCTGATCCAGGGGATTTCCAGCGCCGCCGAGCAGCAGGCGACATCGGCCAACGGCGTGGCCCATAATATGCAGCACATCCTGTCCGTCACCGAGCACACGCAGGGCGGCACGCGCCAGACGGCGCAGTCGATCCGCGAGCTGGCGCTGCTGGCGCAGGAACTGAAAGATTCGGTGTCGCGCTTCCGCGTGGCTGCATAAATATTCGACAGACCTTATGACAAACCCTTCCGCCCAACGCATGCCAGCCTTCGATACCGGCCCCCTGTCCTGGGTGATCGGCGAGATCCGGGACGCGCTGGGCAGGTCGGGGACCGCCCTGCGCGACGCCGCCGGGCGCAGTCCGGAAGCGCAGCCGACCCTGCTGCTGCACGCCAAGACCCACCTGCACCAGGCGCACGGCGCCCTGCAGCTGGTCGACGTCGCCGGGGTCGAGGTGCTGGGCGGGGCAACCGAGCGCCTGATCGACCGCTTCAAGGACGGCCAGGTGGCGTGCACCCTCGATTCGGTGAAGACCGTGCAGGATGCCTACCAGGCCCTGGTCGAATACCTCGACGAGCTGCTGGCGGGCAGCCCACAGCAGCCGGCACGCCTGTTCCCGTATTACCGCGACCTGCAGGAAAAGTTGGGCGTGGAGCGCATCCACCCGTCCGACCTGCTGCCGGCTGACCTGGGCAAAGGTGTCGAACTGCCGGCGCCCGCGCAGGCAGAGGCGCCCGACATCGCCGCCTGCCGCGCGCGCTTCGAAAAATCGCTGCTGCCCTACCTGAAGAGCGGAGACCCGGTGCACGGGGCCGGCATGCGCGACGCGCTGGCGCCGATCGCCGCTGCCCAGCAGGAAGCACGCGCGCGCCTGTTCTGGACCGCGCTGCACGCCTTTGCCGGCGTGGTGGCCGATGGCCAGGTACAGAGCGACCTGTACGTGAAGCAGCTGCTCGGCCAGGTCAACCTGCAGCTGCGCCGCCTGTCGCAGGGGCAGGGCGGCACGCCGGACGCGATGCTGCGCGACGCCCTGTTCTTCGTCGCCGCCGCGGAGGAGCCCGATGAAGAGGCGCAGCGCCTGCGCCAGGCCTGCGGCCTGGACGGCCTGGTGCCGCACGACTACGCCGAGCGCCGCTACGGCCGCATCGACCCGGCCACCTTGCAGGAAGCGCGCGAAGCCCTGGCCCGCACCAAGTCGGACTGGGACCGCATCGCCACCGACGGCGACCTCGGAGTCAAGGAAGATTTCAACGAGGCGCTGTCGCGCCTGGCCGGCGCCAGCGAAAAGCTGGGCGCGCCGGCCCTGGCCCAGCTGATGCGCGAACTGGGACGCGCGGCGACGGACGCGATGCAGGCCGGCCGCAGCGACGACTTTGGCCTCGAGATGGCGACCGCCATGCTGTTCGTCGAGAACGGCCTGGACCAGCTGCGCCAGCTGCCGGAAGACTTCGCAGAAAACGCGGAAAGCGTGGGCGCCCGCCTGCTGGCCCTGGCCGCCGGCGAAACCCCGCCGGACGCGCCGCAATGGCAGGGCGAGCTGGCGCGCCAGATCCAGCAGGGCCAGACCGTGGCCGTGCTGGCCGGCGAAATCAAGGCCGGCCTGCGCCAGGTCGAGAAGCTGCTCGACGATTACTACGACAACCCGGGCAAGCGCGAGGCGCTGGTCCAGGCCGAGCCGGTGCTGCATGGGCTGCAGGGGGCGCTCGCGATCCTCGACCAGGACCAGGCGGTGCTGGCAGCGCGCCACGTGGCGGGCGAAGTGCGCCTGCTGGCGCAGAGCGCCGGCGAGGTGAGCACGCAATCGGCGGTACTGCACAACATCGCCCAGAACATCGGCGCGCTTGGTTTCTTTACCGACCTGCTGGCCCAGAACAGCGAAGCGGCCAAGGGACGCTTCACCTTCGATGCCGACAAGCGCCTGCTGCGCGAACTGCCTTTCGAATTCGTCGAAGCGACGCCGGAAGCGGCGCCGGCGCAAACCGCGCCGCCCGCGGAAGCGACGATCGAATCCGAGCTGCTCGAGATCTTCATCCTCGAGGCCGAGGAGGTATTGGGCTTCGTGGCCGAGACCCTGCCGCAGGCCGAATCGCAGCCGGACAGCCAGGAAGCCTTGACCCTGCTGCGCCGCTCCTTCCATACGCTCAAGGGCAGCGGCCGCATGGTCAGCCTGGAGCGCTTTGCCGAAGCCGCGGCCGCGGTCGAGCGCGTGATGAACCTGTGGCTGTCCGAGACCCGCAGCGCCACGCCGCAACTGCTGGCGCTGCTGCGCCAGGCGCATGTCGAACTGTCCGCGTGGGTGGCCGACCTGGCCGCCGGCGGGTCGTCCGGCCGCGACGGCGCGGCCATCGTGGCGGCCGCCGCGCGCGTGCAGGAGGGCGGGGCGCCCGAGCCCGCGGCCCCGGCCGAAGTCGAGGAAGCGCCGGTGCCGGTGCTGGAGGACGTACTGGTGCCCGCGGTCGAGGCGGCGCCCACGCCGGCGCCGGACACCAAACGCATCGGCAGCCTGGAGATTCCGCTCGGCCTGTACACGATCTACCTCGACGAAACGGCCGCCCTGGTGCAGCAGCTGGAGCGCGACTTCGAGGACTGGCGCGGCGAACCGCAGCGCCGCGCTTCGCCTGACGCACTGAAGGCGGCGCACACGCTGGCCGGCACCTCGTCCACGGTCGGCTATGCCGCGCTGCGCGACGTCGCCCATGCGCTGGAAGCGGTGCTGGAAAAGTTGGCGGCGCCGGGCGCGCAGCTGGACGACAACGGCCGTGCGCTGCTGGACGCGACCCTGTCGCGCGTGCGCACCATGCTGCAGGTGTTCGCCCTGGGCGAACTGGCGCCGGAACAGCCCGACCTGGTCGGCCAGCTCGGCACGCTGCTGCAACGCCTTGCCAGCCAGCAGGCCGCCGCCGTCTATGGCGAGATCGATCCGGCACTGGCCCACAAGCTGGACGCCCTGTTCGCCACCGCCTACGACGAGCTGCTGGCCGCGCCGATGCCCTTCCCGGAGGCGCCCGCCGCGCGCGAAGCGGAGGAAAAGGCGAGCGCCGTCAGCGAGATCGACGACCTGTTCGACACCTTCCTCGACGATCCGTTCGCCGCGCCGGCGCTCGACCAGGCCGCGCCGGAAGCGCCGGAAGCAGCGCCGGAACCGGAATTCGTGCCGGTGACGCCGGACGAAGTGGCGCTGGAACACGCGCCGCAGCCCGCGCCCCGGATCGAGATCCAGCCGGCGCCGGAACCGGAAGCGCCCGTGCCGGCGGAACCCGCGCCGGCGCCGGCCGACAGCGTGCTCGCCACCGGCCCGGTCTTCACCGACGAACTCGACCCGGACCTGCTGCCGGTGTTCCTGGAAGAGGGCGCCGACCTGTTCCCGCGCATCGGCAACGGCCTGCGCCAGTGGCAGCAGAACCCGCAGGACCATGCGATCGCCCAGGACCTGCAACGCGCGCTGCACACGGTCAAGGGCAGCGCCCGCATGGCCGGCGCGATGCGCCTTGGCCAGCACACCCACGAGCTGGAAACCCAGATCGAGAACATGGTGCACGCCGGCAGCAGCACCCAGGCCGCGTTCGACGAACTGCTGGCCAACTACGACGGGGCGCTGCTGCTGTTCGAGCAGCTGCAGCGGCCGGCCGGACCGGCGCCCGCGGCGGCGCCGGTTGCCGCCCCGGCCGAGCAGCCGGGCAGCCGCGCGCCGCTGGTGCGGGTGCGCGCCGACCTGCTCGACCGCGTCGTCAACCAGGCCGGCGAAGTGTCGATCACGCGCTCGCGCCTGGAAAACCAGGTAGGGTCGCTCAAGGGCGCCTTGTCCGACTTTTCGGAAAACCTGGACCGCCTGCGCCGCCAGATGCGCGAGATCGAAATGCAGGCCGAATCGCAGATCGCATCCACCCTGTCGATCGCCGGCGAGGACAGGTTCGACCCGCTCGAGTTCGACCGCTTCACGCGCCTGCAGGAACTGACCCGCATGATGGCCGAGAGCGTGAATGACGTGGAAGCCTTCCACGAGGGCCTGTCGCGCACCGTGGACAGCGCGGCCGAGGACCTGGCGGCCCAGTCGCGCATGACGCGCGACCTGCAGCGCGACCTGATGCGGGTGCGCATGGTGCCGTTCTCCAGCCTTTCCGAGCGCCTGTTCCGCATCGCACGCCAGACCGCCAAGGAACTGGAGAAGCGCGTCAATCTCGACATCCGCGGCGGCGCGGTCGAGATCGACCGCAGCGTGCTGGAACAGATGGCGGCGCCCTTCGAGCACCTGCTGCGCAACGCCATCGTGCACGGCATCGAGGCGCGCGGCGCCCGCCTGGAAAGCGGTAAGGCGGAAACCGGCGAGATCCTGGTGCAGGTGAGCCAGCACGGCAACGAGGTCGCGATCGTGTTCAGCGACGACGGCGCCGGCCTGGACCTGGACCGCATCCGCGCCAAGGCGCGCGAGAACGGCCTGGTGGGGCCGAACGACACCGTGTCCGATCACGACGCCGCCGAACTGATCTTCGAACCGGGCTTCTCGACCGCCGACGCGCTGACCGAACTGGCCGGCCGCGGCGTCGGCATGGACGTGGTGCGCTCGGAAGCGCAGGCCCTGGGCGGCCGGGTGGTGGTGTCCACCGAACCGGGCAAGGGCACGCGCTTCTCGATCCACCTGCCCTTGACCCTGGCGGTGGCCCAGGTGGTGCTGGTCGCCAGCGGCAACCGCACCTATGCGCTGCCCTCGACCCTGGTCGAGCAGGTGCTGCAGGTACGCGATACCGAGCTGTCGGCGGCGCAGGCGGCGGGCACGATCGCGGTCGCCGGCCAGCCGCACGCGCTGCATACCTTGGACGTACTGCTGGGCGAAGGCAATGGCGGTGCGCTGCAGCGCCTGAATCCGGTGCTGGTGGTGCACGGGGCAAGCGGGCGCATCGCGCTGCGCGTGGACGAGGTGCTGGGCAACCGCGAGGTGGTGGTCAAGAACATCGGCCCGCAACTGTCGCGCGTACCCGGCATCGCCGGCGCCACCGTGCTGGGCACGGGCGAGATCGTGCTGATCCTCGATCCGGTGATGCTGGCGCAGCGGCCGGCGGCTCCAGTTGCCGCCACGGCGGAGGAAGCGCAGCCGGTGCAGCGTCCGACCATCATGGTGGTGGACGATTCGATCACGGTGCGGCGCGTGACCCAGCGCCTGCTGGAGCGCGAAGGCTACCAGGTGATGCTGGCGAAGGACGGGGTCGATGCGCTCGAGCAGATCGAGGTGACCAGGCCGGACCTGATGCTGGTCGACATCGAGATGCCGCGGATGGATGGGTTCGACCTGACGCGTGAAGTACGCGGGAACGAGGTTACCCGCGCCATTCCGATCATCATGATTACCTCGCGCACGGCCGACAAGCACCGGAATTATGCGATGGGGCTGGGCGTCAATGCCTATTTTGGCAAGCCGTATCAGGAGCCGGTGTTGGTTGCGGCGATTGAGAGTTTGCTGGAGAAGGCCAAGGCTGAGGACTGAGCAAAGACACTTGGGTTCCCGCCTGCGCGGGAACGACGGTCTTTAGGCCCATAGTACAAACATTCGTACCGCTTGCCTCAAGACCGTCATGCGCGCCGCTGGCGCCCATGACTCCCGGCGAAGGCCGGGTACCAATTTTGTACGATCAGCCCACACCCTTCTTCACCACCGCAAACCTCTCCAGGGTCCGCTTGCGCGCCACGTTATGATCGACCACCGGCAGCGGATAATCCCTCCCCAGCAGCACCCCTTTCTCCGCCAGCACGTCGTCACTGACCAGCCACGGCGCATGAATCTCCTTCGCATTCAACCGCGCCAGCGCCGGCACCCACTCCCGAATGAAGTCGCCGTCCGCATCGAAACGCTGCGACTGCGCCACCGGATTGAAGATCCTGAACCACGGCTGCGCGTCGCATCCGGTGGAAGCCGCCCACTGCCAGCCGCCGTTGTTCGACGCCAGCTCGTAGTCGTTCAGCTTGAGCGCGAAATAGCGCTCGCCGCGGCGCCAGTCGATGCCCAGGTCCTTGGTGAGAAAGCTGGCCGTCACCATGCGCAGCCGGTTGTGCATGAACCCGGTCCGGTTCAGCTGCGCCATCGCCGCGTCCACCAGCGGATAGCCGGTACGCCCCTCGCACCAGGCCGCGAAGGAAGCGTCCGCTTCGTCGCCGCTCTCCCAGGCCAGCGCGTCGAAGGCCGGCTTGAACGAGCGGGCGACCACCTGCGGATGGCGCGCCAGGATCATCGAATAGAAATCGCGCCAGATGAGTTCCGACAGCCATACCGAGGCGCCGGCGCCACCGGCGCCGTTTTCCGTCATCTGGCGCGCCGTGCGCACCAGGTGGCGGATGGACGTGGTGCCGAAGCGCAGGTGGGTCGACAGGCGCGAGGTGCCGTCCTGGCCCGGAAAATCGCGCGCCCGGCCGTAGTCGGCGATGTGTTCGACAAAGCGTTCGAACAGTTCTTCGGCCCCTTCCATCCCGGCCGGCAGCGGCGGTGCGCCTTGGTCGAAGCCGAGCTGACTGAGCGAGGGCAGGGCCGCTGATTGTCCGGGCGGCGGCGCGGCGAAGGCGTGGGCATATGGGTCGACCGGATAGGCCGCCAGCGTCTCCGGCATCGCCGCCAGCCGCTTGAGCCAGGCATTCTTGTAGGGCGTGAATACGGAAAACCCACCGCCGGCCTGGGTCAGCACCTCATGCTGCTCGAAGACGACCTGATCCTTGAAACTTAGAAATTTCCTACCATCAGCTTCGAGCTGGGCATTCATCCGTGCGTCGCGTTCCGCCGCGTCGGGTTCATAATCGGTGCATACCAATACCGCGTCGACCGCCAGTTCGGAGGCGAGCGCCGGGATCACTTCAAGAGGGCGGCCCTGCCGCACGATCAGATAACCGCCGAGGCGACGCAGCTCGGCATCTAGGCTGGCCAGGCTGGCGTGGATGAACCGCACACGGCGGTCGTCACGCGGCAGCGGGTCGAGAATGTCGCTGTCATACACGAAGACGCAGTACACACGATTGGACGAAGTCAAAGCCCGGTGCAGGGCTGCATGGTCGAATGCCCGCAGGTCGCGGCGGAACCAGACCATTGAATTGCTCATATTCATCATCGTGTGCAGGGTCAAAGTGGCGGCCGATTTTACTGGGTAGGATTCTTCCTAACGCGCTACGGATGCAGCGCGGCGGGACAGGGGCGGTTCGGACGAGGACGGTATACCGTCCTCGTCCGGGTCGAATCGGGGCGCTTCGATGGGTTCCATGCCGATTCGGTGTAAACTATCGAAAAGCGTAATGTTGTTGTGTGGACACTTCACGGTGGGCGATTGGACTCGGCCCAGCCTCCGGTCATTCACCAGAGTGAGCCCAAGTGAGAGTAAGCGTATGAAGAAAAGCAAAGTTGGCAGCACTCTACCGATGCCCGGCATGCCACCGGAAAGCAGCGAAACGCTCGGTAAGATTGGCCCGGCTTCTTCCGGGCTGAACCTCGCCAACCATTTCCTGATCGCAATGCCTTCGATCCAGGATCCGATCTTCGGCGGCACCGTCGTGTATATCTGCGAGCACAACGAAAAGGGCGTGCTGGGGGTGGTGATCAACAAACCCACCGACATGACCATGGAAGTGCTGTTCGACCGCGTCGACCTCAAGCTGGCTCCCGGCCTGCGTTCCTCGGTGGCCGACCAGCCGATCATGTTCGGCGGCCCGGTCCAGGACGACCGCGGCTTCGTGCTGCACTCGCCGGGCGGACGCTACTCGTCCTCGCTCACCGTCACCGACGACGTCGCCTTCACCACCTCGATCGACGTGCTGGAAGCCGTCGCCAGCGGCGCCGGTCCGGCCCGCATGCTGGTGTCGATCGGCTACGCCGGCTGGAGCCCGGGCCAGCTCGAGGAAGAACTTTCGCGCAACGGCTGGCTCACGGTGGGCGCCGACGCCAAGGTACTGTTCGATCTGCCAATCGAAGAGCGTTATACTGCCGCCATCAAACTGCTGGGAATCGACCCGCTCATGCTCACTACTGAAGCCGGCCATGCATAAACTGGCGCACGAGCCCTGATGGCAGAAATCGTCTTTGGTTTTGATTTCGGGGTGAAGCGCATTGGCATTGCCATGGGCAACACCCTGACTGGACAAGCCCAACCGTTGACCGTCATCAAGGCCGTCGACAACGCCACCCGTTTCCAGGTCATCGGCGACCTGATCAATGATTGGAAGCCGGCCCGCCTCGTGGTCGGCGAGCCGCGCCACCCCGACGGCGCCGAGCACGACATGACCCTGCGCAGCCGGCGCTTCGCCAACCAGCTTCACGGCCGCTTCAACCTGCCCGTCGAACTCGTCGACGAGCGTTATTCCTCCGTCGTCATCCCGCAACGGCGCGGCGAGGTCATCGACGCCAAGGCGGCCGCCATCATTTTGCAACAATACTTTGACTCCCATGCCAACATCTAATCAAGCGTACGACGCGGAAGCGCTGTACCGCGAACTGCTGGGCCAGGTCCGCGCGGGCCTGGACGGCGTGCCCGATGCCGCCATCGTCGGCATCCACTCCGGCGGCGCCTGGCTGGCCGAGCGCCTTGCGCGCGACCTCGACCTGACCGGCCGCTTCGGCACCATCGACGTCTCGTTCTACCGCGACGACTACGCCAAGAAGGGCCTGCACCCGGACGTGAAGCCGACCCACATCCGCTTCCCGGTGGATGGCGCCACCGTCGTGCTGGTGGATGACGTGCTGCAGACCGGCCGCACCGTGCGCGCCGCGATCAACGTGCTGTTCGACTACGGGCGCCCGGCCTGCATCCGCCTGGCGGCGCTGGCCGACCGTGGCGGGCGCGAGCTGCCGGTGGCGCCGGATTACGTCGGTACCCGCGCCGAGCTGGCACCGACGCAATCGCTGTGCCTGCAGCGCGACGATCAGGGCCAACTCTCGCTGACCATTGAAGAAGACGCTTCCGACAATGCCGAAACTGTTTAATAACCCGCAGCTGAACAAGAACGGCGAGCTGCAGCACCTGCTCACCATCGAGGGCCTGCCGAAGTCGGTCATCAACCACATCCTCGACACCGCCTCGAGTTTTGTCTCGATCTCGGACCGCGAGGTCAAGAAGGTGCCGCTGATGCGCGGGAAAAGCGTGTTCAACCTGTTCTTCGAAAACAGCACGCGCACCCGCACCACCTTCGAGATCGCCGCCAAGCGCCTGTCGGCCGACGTCATCAACCTGAACATCCAGGCATCCTCGGCCAGCAAGGGCGAGTCGCTGCTGGACACCATCGACAACCTGTCGGCCATGCACGCCGACATGTTCGTGGTGCGCCACTCGCAGTCGGGCGCGCCCTACCTGATCGCCAAGCACCTGATCGAGACCAACCAGTCGCACGTGCACGTAGTGAACGCCGGCGACGGCCGCCACGCGCACCCGACCCAGGGCCTGCTCGACATGTACACGATCCGCCACTACAAGAAGGACTTCACCAACCTGCGGGTGGCGATCGTCGGCGACATCCTGCACAGCCGCGTGGCGCGTTCGGACATCCACGCCCTGACCACCCTGGGCGTGCCGGAAGTGCGCGCCATCGGCCCGCACACCCTGCTGCCGGGCGGTCTAAGGGAGATGGGCGTCCAGACTTATACTGACATGGACGAGGGCCTGAAGGACGTCGACGTCATCATCATGCTGCGCCTGCAGAACGAACGCATGAGCGGCGCGCTGCTGCCCTCGGCGCAGGAATACTTCAAGAGCTATGGCCTGACCCCGGAACGCCTGGCGCTGGCCAAGCCCGACGCCATCGTGATGCACCCGGGCCCGATGAACCGCGGGGTCGAGATCGACTCGGCGGTGGCTGACGGCAGCCAGGCGGTGATCCTGCCGCAGGTAACCTTCGGCATCGCGGTACGCATGGCAGTGATGAGCATTTTGGCGGGAGGTAGGGCTTGAAAGTCGCACGGATGAAACTGCATATCAAGAACGGGCGCGTCATCGACCCGGCGAACGGCATCGACGCCATCCAGGACCTGTTCATCGCCGACGGCCATATCGCCGCCCTCGGCAGCGCGCCAGTTGGCTTCACGGCCGACCAGACGATCGATGCGAGCGGCCTGGTGGTCGCTCCCGGCCTGGTCGACCTGTCCGCGCGCCTGCGCGAGCCGGGCTACGAATACAAAGCGACCCTGGAATCGGAGATGAAGGCGGCGATGCAGGGCGGCGTGACCACTCTGGTGTGCCCGCCCGACACCGACCCGGTGCTGGACGAGCCGGGCCTGGTGGAGATGCTCAAGCACCGCGCGCGTATCCTGGACCAGGCCAACGTGCACCCGCTGGGCGCCCTGACGATGGGCCTGAAGGGCCAGGCGCTCACCGAGATGGCCGAACTGACCGAAGCCGGCTGCATCGGCTTCTCGCAGGCCGAGGAACCGGTGCTGGACACCACCGTACTGCTGCGCGCCATGCAGTACGCCAAAACCTTCGGCTACACGGTCTGGTTGCGCCCGCAGGACGCCCACATCGGCCGCGGTGGCGTGGCCCACAGCGGCCCGCTGGCCTCGCGCCTCGGGCTATCGGGCGTTCCGGTCATGGCCGAGACCATCGCCCTGCACACCATCTTCGAGCTGATGCGCGCCACCGGCGCCCGCGTACACCTGTGCCGCATGTCCTCCGCCGCGGGCCTGGCGCTGGTCGCCGCAGCCAAGAAGGAAGGCTTGCCGGTCACCTGCGACGTCGGCGTGCACCACCTGCACATGACCGACGCCGACATCGGCTTCTTCGACCCGAACGCCCGTTTCAACCCGCCGCTGCGCAGCCAGCGCGACCGCGACGCCATCCGCGCCGCCCTGCTGGACGGCACCGTGGACGCGGTCTGCTCCGACCACACCCCGGTCGACGACGACGAGAAGCTGCTGCCCTTCGCCGAAGCGACCCCGGGCTCGACCGGCCTGGAGCTGCTGCTGGCCCTGAGCCTGAAGTGGGCGCATGAGCAGGGGGGCGAGCAGGCGCTGGCGCAGGTACTGGACAAGGTGACGTCGAGCGCGGCCCGCATCGCGGGCCTGCCCGCCGGCACCCTGTCGGTGGGCGCGGCGGCCGACGTGGTGCTGTTCGACCTCGACACCCGCTGGACGGTCGAGCGCAAGGCGCTGGCCAGCCAGGGCAAGCATACGCCTTTCCTTGGCTACGAACTGGCGGGGCAGGTGCGCGCGACGGTCGTGCGTGGGCGTGTGGCTTACCAGCGTTGAGCAGGAGCGGGTTGGCGATGAGCGCGCACCATGCGCTTCACGTCAGTCCCGTACCCCCAGAACGTCATTCCGGGACTGGGCGTCCCCCTTGGCCGGAATCCAATTTCTGCATGCATACCGTCTGCTTTACGAGATTAGGCACCGGCCAAGGGGGACGCCTAGTCCCGGTGCGACGGTCTCACTGCCAGCAAAAGAACTGAGTTGGCGCATGGCTGACTGCGTTATCGTTACTACTCCGTGAAAATCCGTCTCGCCCTCCGCCTCGCACGCGTCATGGTCCACCTGGTCGCAGGCCTGTCCACCAGCGCCCTGGTGTTCCCGTTCGCCTCACGAAGCCTGCGCGAACGCCTGACCCGGCGCTGGTCGCGCAAGCTGCTGGCCCTGTGCCACGTGCGCGTCGAGCAGACAGAGGGCGCGCCCGTGCTGCAGCACGCGCTGATCGTGGCCAATCACGTGTCCTGGCTCGACATCTTCGTCATCAACGCGCTGCACCCCTGCCGCTTCGTGGCCAAGGCCGAGATCCGTTCATGGCCGGTGCTGGGCTGGCTGGCGGCCGCCGCCGGCACCGTCTTCATCGCGCGCGGCAACCGGCGCGAACTGCGCCATATCTTCAAGGGCCTGGTCACCGTGCTGGCAGACGGCCAGCGGGTCGCCTTCTTCCCCGAAGGGACCACCGCGCTGCAGGGCGAGGTGCTGCCCTTCCATGCCAACCTGTTCGAGGCCGCCATCGACGCAGGGGTAGCCGTACAGCCCTATGCGCTGTCCTACGTGGATGTCCGAGGCGCGTTGCACCGCTCGGTCGACTACGTCGGCGACACCACCTTCGTCGACAGCCTGTTCACCATCCTGGAGGGGCCGCAGGTTGTGGCCCGCCTGCGGCCGCTGGCGCCGATCGGCGCCACGGGCGCACACCGGCGCGAGCTGGCCCAGGTCGCCCACGATGCGGTGGCCGCGGCATTGCGCCGTGATATGTAATACGTATCACAGCGCAATAATTCATATATTGGACATCTCACAGCCTTGGAGGCATGCTGGTGCTTTGTGCTAGCTGCTGTAAAGGAAACCGAGATGCCCACCTACCGTTCCCGCACCACCACCCAGGGCCGCAACATGGCCGGCGCTAGAGCCCTGTGGCGCGCCACCGGCATGAAGGACGGCGATTTCGAGAAACCGATCATCGCGGTCGTGAATTCCTTCACCCAGTTCGTTCCCGGCCACGTGCACCTGAAGGACCTGGGCCAACTGGTCGCGCGCGAGATCGAGGCCAGCGGCGGCGTGGCCAAGGAATTCAACACCATCGCGGTGGACGACGGCATCGCCATGGGCCACGGCGGCATGCTGTATTCGCTCCCTTCGCGCGACCTGATCGCCGACTCGGTCGAGTACATGGTCAACGCCCACTGCGCCGACGCCATGGTCTGCATCTCGAACTGCGACAAGATCACCCCGGGCATGCTGATGGCCGCGATGCGCCTGAACATCCCCGTGGTGTTCGTCTCCGGCGGCCCGATGGAAGCCGGCAAGGTGGTCAAGGTGGTCAACAACGATCGCAAGATCATCAAGCTGGACCTGGTCGACGCCATGATCCAGGCCGGCGACAGCAAGGTCTCGGACGCGGACGTGGCGGAAATCGAGCGCTCGGCCTGCCCGACCTGCGGCTCCTGCTCGGGCATGTTCACGGCGAACTCGATGAACTGCCTGACCGAGGCGCTCGGCCTGTCCTTGCCGGGTAACGGCACCATCGTCGCCACCCATGCGGACCGCAAGGAGCTGTTCCTGCGCGCCGGCCGTCTGATCGTCGAGCTGGCAAAGCGCCACTACGAAGGCGACGATTACTCGGTGCTGCCGCGTTCGATCGCCACCAAGGCGGCATTCGAAAACGCGATGGCGCTCGACGTCTCGATGGGCGGCTCGACCAACACCGTGCTGCACCTGCTGGCGGCGGCGCACGAGGCGGGCGTGGAATTCACCATGGCCGACATCGACCGCATCTCGCGCCAGGTGCCCTGCCTGTGCAAGGTGGCGCCGATGACCGACAAGTACCACATCGAGGACGTGCACCGCGCCGGCGGCATCGTCGCGATCCTGGGCGAACTGGCGCGCGCCGGCCTGCTCGATGCCTCGCTGCCCACCGTGCATAGCCCGAGCCTGGGCGAGGCGATCGAACGCTACGACATCAAGCGCAGCGACGACCCTGCCGTGCACCGCTTGTTCCGCGCGGCGCCGGGCGGGGTGCCGACCCAGGTCGCGTTCTCGCAGGCCGAACGCTTCGACGAGAACGACCTGGACCGCAGCCTGGGATGCATCCGCGACCGCGAGCACGCCTATTCGCAGGACGGCGGCCTGGCGGTCCTGTACGGGAATATCGCCGAGAAGGGCTGCATCGTGAAGACGGCCGGCGTCGACGAGAGCATCCTGACATTCTCCGGCCGCGCGCGCGTGTTCGAGAGCCAGGATGCGGCGGTGGAAGGCATCCTGGGCGACACCGTCCATGCGGGCGACGTCGTCATCATCCGCTACGAGGGCCCGAAGGGCGGGCCGGGCATGCAGGAAATGCTGTACCCGACCTCGTACATCAAATCGAAGGGACTCGGCAAAGCCTGCGCGCTGTTCACGGACGGACGCTTCTCGGGCGGTTCCTCGGGCCTGGTGATCGGCCACGCCTCGCCGGAAGCGGCCGAAGGCGGCGCGATCGGATTGGTGGAAGAGGGCGACCTGATCGACATCGATATCCCGGCGCGCACCATCAACCTGCGCGTCAGTTTCGAGGAGCTGGCCCACCGGCGCGCGCAGATGGAAGCGCGCGGGCTTGACGCCTGGCAGCCGGTGGGACGCGAGCGCTACGTGTCGCAGGCGCTGCAGGCGTATGCGGCGCTGACCACGTCGGCGGACCGCGGCGCGGTGCGCGACCTCAGCCAGCTCAAACGCTGACTCGCAGGGTGGTCGGCTTCGCCGACCACCCTGCGAAAAGCGCGGTCATTTCTTGCCGCTGTGCTCCCGATACTCGGGACAATCCACCTGCAGCAGCGAGCGGTCGTCCAGGCACACCGCCGTCAGCTTCCCGCCCCACACACAGCCGCTGTCCAGCCCCACCAGGTTCGGCCGCAGCACCAGCCCCAGCGCCGACCAGTGCCCGAACACGACGGTGACGTCCTGGGTGTGCCGCTGCGGCAGGTCGAACCAGGGCACCAGGCCCGAGCCTTCCGGCCCGCTCTCGCTTTCCTTGTGCAGGAAATCCATGCTGCCATCCGGTGCGCACAGGCGCATGCGCGTGAGCGCGTTCACGATGCAGCGCAGGCGCGCGATGCCGGTCAAACTGTCGTCCCACTGGTTCGGCTCGTTGCCGTACATCTGGCCGAGAAAATCGATCCAGCCGTCGCCGCGCAGCACCGTCTCGACTTCGTGCGCCAGCGCCATCGTCTGCGCCGCGTTCCACTGCGGCGCGACGCCGGCGTGCACCAGCAGGTGGGCGTCGACGAACATCGCCAGCGGACGCCGGCGCAGCCAGCCGATCAACTCGTCGCGGTCGGGCGCCGCCAGGATCTCGCCCAAGGTGTCGGAGCGGCCGGCGCGCTGCGCGCCGACGGCCACCGCAATCAGGTGCAGGTCGTGGTTGCCGAGCAGGGCTTCGACGCGGCCCTCGCTGGCGTCGGACAGCGCCTTCATGCGGCGCAGCGCGGTAAGCGAATCCGGACCGCGGTTGATCAGGTCGCCGACGAACAGGATGCGGGGCTGTTCTTTTCCGTGGCGGTGCGCGTCCTCGACGATGCATTCGATCAGGAGTTGGGCTTCGTGGGCGCAGCCCTGCAGGTCGCCGATGGCATAGGTTCTCATGGTGTTCTTATCGTGGTGGTGGTGCGCAATCGCAGGCATTTGCGGATACTAAATGATTTCGCGCGCAGCCGCAGTGCGCGGGAGCGCATATCGCAAACGCCGCGCGAATTTGATCCATCCGAAGGCCGCGAAACGCAGGCGCATTTCGCGCCGGAGCGCCTCGTCTATTCCGGTACAATGTGCCACCATCCAAAGATAAGAGTGCCGTGGATTTTCCGCGGAGTCGCTACGGAAACGACTCATTACCCGCACCGAAAGAATAATAAATGTTCTCCTTTTTTGTCAGTTTCGTTTCATGTGCGCTGCTGACTCTGTTCGTGATTAAGTATGCGAAGCGCAATGGCACTGCGCTCGATATCGATTATGACGGCGTGCAGAAGTTCCATACCCATCCGGTCGCACGCATCGGCGGCGTGCCGATCTATCTCGCGGTCTTATCCAGCGCCGCCATTTCGGCATTGCGCGAGCCTTCGCTGGGCGCGTGGTTCGCGCCGCTGCTCGGATGCGCATGCATCGCGATGGCGGGCGGTATCGTCGAAGACTATACCGGCAAGGTGTCGCCCGCGCGCCGCCTGCTGCTCACGATGCTCGCGGCGCTGCTCGCGTATTACCTGCTCGGTGCGAAACTGGTGCGCCTCGATTTGCCCTGGGGCGTGCTGCCGCTGCAATTGAACTGGGTCGTGCTGCCGCTTACCGTGCTCGCGGTGGCGGGCATCGCCAATGCCGTGAACATCATCGACGGCTTCAACGGCCTGGCCAGCATGGTCAGCATTTGCATGCTGCTGTCGCTGGCCTATGTGGCGCTGCAGGTGGGGGACATGTTCGTGCTGGTAACGGCCCTGATCGTGGCCGGCGCCACCGCCGGTTTCCTGATCTGGAATTATCCGGTGGGCCTGATTTTCCTCGGCGACGGCGGCGCCTACTTCATCGGTTTCATGCTGGGCGAACTCGCGCTGCTGCTGGTGATGCGCAATCCCGGCGTGTCGAGCTGGTATGCCGCGCTGCTTCTGATTTATCCCGCATTCGAAACGGTATTTTCCGCTTATCGTCGCATGTTCGTGCGCGGTAAATCGCCGGCCTTGCCCGACGGGATACACCTGCATAGCCTGATATTCCGCCGCATCGTGCAATGGACGGTGGGGCCGCGCGAAGCGCGCGCATTGATGAAGCGGAACGCGCGCACTTCGCCTTATTTATGGCTGTTTTCCCTGATGGCGGTCATTCCGGCAACCGTGTTCTGGAAAAACACAGGCTTGCTCATCTTCTTCAGTTTGTTGTTTATAATCAGTTACCTCTGGTTATATGCGCGTATTGTTCGATTTAAGTCGCCACGCTGGCTATTCCTGCACAATAAAAAGCAGAAATAGAATATTAATGTTAGTATATTGCGACATTTGGTGAGTAACTCGCCTTGCCGCTCGAACTTTAAGAGCGTCTAACAAAGCCTCAGGGCAAGGGATGCGGCCCACCGACGTATTGCCGCAGCGGCGCACCGCGAAGACAGTATGCCGGTATGGCGAGACAATACAACGCAGCAATGAAGGTTTTGTTAGGCGCTCTGTTTCAACTTACCTTTCACTAAGAGGAATGAAAATGGATCTGTCCAATATGTCCGTAGGCGATTTGCGCAACCTGCAGGAGCAAATCAAGCAGGAGATGAAAAAGCGCGAAGTGCAGGAAGTGCAAAAAGCGCGCGAGCAGATTCTGGCAATTGCCCAGAGCGTCGGCGTGCCGCTGAAAGACCTGCTGGCCACCGGCGGCCGCGGCAATGCGACCAAGGGCAATACCGTCGCCGTGCGGTATCGCCATCCGGACAATGCCTCGCAGCAGTGGACCGGTCGTGGCCGCCAGCCGAAATGGGTCAAGGAATGGGTCGAAGGCGGCAAGTCGCTCGACAAGCTGCGCGTCTGATTCCTTCCGCATGGGCGCGCATGGCGGCATGGCCCGCCATGCGCCGACCTCGCGCACGCGGTCCGTCCGTCTCCCACCGGACGCCGCTTGCCGCTACAATAGCCGCATTTACCTTAACATCCCGATAACTCGGCGCCGACGCCCGCTCCATTGCGACCGCGTCTTCCGGCTGCTTCAGTCTGCCCGCGCCCCAGCTTTCCAAGGACACCATGGTTGCTCTTTCCAAAACGATCTTCAAGGCCTATGACATCCGCGGCGTCATCGACAAGACGCTCGACGACGGCATCGCGCGCCACATCGGCCGCGCATTCGGCGCCGCCGCGCTGGCGAAGGGAGAGCGCAAGGTCGTGATCGGCCGCGACGGCCGCCTGTCGGGACCTGGCCTGACCGCGGCGCTGGCCGAGGGCCTGCGCGACGCCGGCGTCGACGTGATCGACCTGGGCATGGTCGCCACCCCGATGGTCTATTTCGCCACCAACGTGCTCGACACCCGTTCGGGCATCATGGTCACCGGCAGCCACAATCCACCCGACTACAACGGCTTCAAGATGGTGATGGCGGGCGAGGCGATCTACGGCGACGCCATCCTGGCCCTGCACGACAGCATCGCAAGCCATGACGGCAGGGTCGCCGAGCAGCGCGGCAGCTATGGTACCCACGACATCCGTGACGCCTACCTCGAGCGCATCATTGGCGACGTCAAGATCGCGCGCCCGATCAAGATCGCGGTCGATTGCGGCAACGGCGTGGCCGGCGCCTTTGCGCCCGCCCTGTTCCGCGGCATGGGTTGCGAGGTGGTCGAACTGTTCTGCGAAGTGGACGGCCACTTCCCGAACCACCACCCGGACCCGGCACACCCGGAAAACCTGCAGGACCTGATCAAGGCGCTGCAGGACACCGACGCCGAGATCGGCCTGGCCTTCGACGGCGACGGCGACCGCCTCGGCATCGTCACCAAAGACGGCCAGATCATCTTCCCCGACCGCCAGATGATGCTGTTCGCCAGCGACGTCCTGTCGCGCAACCCGGGCGCCGAAATCCTGTACGACGTCAAGTGCACCCGCCACCTCGCGCCATGGATCGAGAAGGCCGGCGGCCGCCCGCTGATGTGGAAGACCGGCCACTCGCTGGTCAAGGCCAAGCTGAAGGAAACCGGCGCGCCGCTGGGCGGCGAAATGAGCGGCCACATCTTCTTCAAGGACCGCTGGTACGGCTTCGATGACGGCCTGTACGCCGGCGCGCGCATGCTCGAGATCCTGACCAGGGAAGCCGATCCGTCGCAACTGCTCAACAGCCTGCCGATTGCGTCGAGCACCCCGGAGCTGCACCTGCACCTGAAAGAGGGCGAGAACTTCGCCCTGATCGACAAGTTGCGCGCCGACGCGGTGTTCCCGACCTCGGAAAAGATCAACGGCATCGACGGCCTGCGCGTGGAATACGCGGACGGCTTCGGCCTAGCCCGTTCCTCGAACACGACCCCGGTCGTGGTGCTGCGTTTCGAAGGCGAGAATCCGGAGGCCCTGGCCCGCATCCAGGGCGAATTCAAGCAGGTGATCCTGGCCGCCAAGCCGGATGCTGAACTGCCGTTCTAAGGACCTGGTGTTGAAGATCCTGCTGGTGCGCGTGTCGTCCCTGGGCGACGTGCTGCACAACCTGCCGATGGTGGCTGACCTGCTGCGCCACCATCCCGGCGCCACCATCGACTGGGTGGTGGAAGAGGGCTACACCAGCCTGGTGCGCCTGAACCCGCACGTACGCAAAATCATCCCCTGGGCGCTGCGGCGCTGGCGCAAGAGCCTGGGCAAGGCCGAGACGCGGGCCGAGATCAAGGCCTTCTTCCGCACCCTGCGCGAAGAGGAATACGACCTCGTGTTCGACACCCAGGGCCTGCTCAAGACCGGCATCATCATGGGCGCCGCGCGCGTGCGCAAGGGCGGCCGCAAGGTCGGCCTGGCCAACGGCAGCGAAGGTTCGGGCTACGAGGGCATCTCGCGTATTTTTCACACCCACAGCATTCCCCTGAGCCCGCGCACCCATGCGGTGGCGCGCGGCCGACTGGTGGCCGGCGCGGCGCTCGGCTACCGGGTCGACGAAGCGCCCGACTTCGGCTTGCCGGCGCCGCAGGCGTCGACCCGCCCGGATTTCCTGCCGCGCGAGGACTACGCCGTGTTCTTCCACGGGACCGCGCGCGACGCCAAGCGCTGGCCGCGTGCGAACTGGATCGCGCTGGGCCAGGCGCTGGCGCCGATGACGGTGCTGCTGCCCTGGGGCTCGCCGCAGGAGCAGCAGGAAGCCGAGGCCATGGCCGCCGGCCTGCCCAACGCGCGCGTGCTGCCGAAGCTGTCGATGATGGACGCGGTGGCGCTGGCCCAGCATGCGCGCCTGGCGGTCGGCGTGGACACCGGCCTGACCCACATCGCCGCCGCCTTCGTCCGCCCCACGGTCGAGATCTACTGCGATTCGCCCAAGTGGAAAACCGAGGGCAACTGGTCGGATCGGATCGTCAACCTGGGCGACCTGGGCGCGCCGCCGACGGCGGAGCAGGTGATCGCCGCGGCGCGCGGCCTCCTGGGGGTGTCTTGAGCCGCGTGCTGTATTCGCTGGCCTGGTGGCTGGCGCTGCCGCTCGTGCTCGCGCGCCTGTGGTGGCGCGGGCGCAAGGAGCCCGGCTACCGCGCCCACTGGGCCGAACGCCTCGGCTTTCCCGCCGCGGCGCCCGCGCAACGACTCACCCTGTGGGTGCACGCGGTGTCGGTGGGCGAAACGCGCGCCGCCGAGCCGCTGGTCGAGGCCTTGTTGAAGGCGTATCCCGATGCGCGCATCCTGCTCACCCACATGACGCCGACCGGGCGCGCCACCGGCAAGTCGCTGTTCGGCCACCATGGCGAGCGCGTGGTCCAGTCCTACCTGCCTTACGACACCGGCTTCATGGTGGCGCGCTTCCTCCGGGCTTTCACGCCGCGCGTGTGCATCCTGATGGAGACCGAGGTGTGGCCGAACCTGATCCACGGCTGCGCGAAGGCGGGCGTGCCGGTGGCGCTGGTCAATGCCCGCCTGTCGGAGCGTTCCTTGAGGCGTGGCCGCAAGATGGGCGCCCTGATGCTCGATGCCGCCCGGGCCATCGCCCTGGTCGCCGCCCAGACCGAGCTCGATGCCGAGCGCATCCGCTCGCTCGGCGCGTCCCGGGTCGCGGTCACCGGCAGCATCAAGTTCGACGTGGTGCCGCCCCCGGCGGCATTGGAAAAGGGCGCCTGGCTGCGCGCGCAGTGCGGCGGGCGTCCGGTGTTCCTGTGCGCCAGCACGCGCGAGGGCGAGGAAGCGCTGATCCTGAATGCCTGGCAGCGCGCCGACAAGGATTCCCGCGCCCTGCTGGCGCTCGTGCCGCGCCATCCGCAGCGTTTCGACGACGTCGAGAAGCTGGTGGCGGCGCGCGGCCTGGCGCCGGTGCGCCGCTCGAAGCTGGAACAGGGCGTGGGCGCGGCCGACGTCCTGCTGGGCGACTCGATGGGCGAGATGTTCGCCTACTATGCGGCCTGCGACTGCGCCTTCATCGGCGGCAGCCTGATGCCGCTGGGCGGCCAGAACCTGATCGAGGCCTGCGCGCTCGGCAAGCCGGTACTGGTCGGCGAGCACACGTTCAATTTCGCCCAGGCGACCGACGAGGCCGTGCAGGACGGCGGCGCGCTGCGCGTGGCGGACGCCGACAGCCTGGTCGCGGCGGCGCTGCGCCTGCTGGAGGACGAGGGCGCGCGCGCCGGCATGGGCGCGCATGCACTCGCTTTCGCCGGCCGCCACCGCGGCGCGACCCTGCGCACTGTTGAACTCCTGCGACGCCTTGTCGGGTAGGTTTTGCTACCATTCGGTTCGAGCTCGGATAAATACAGGGGATGCGCTATGTTGTCGTTCAATCAGCCGAGGCCCGTCAGCAGCACCGAACCCGTCTCCATGCAGCTGCACGGAGCTGAGGACAAGATGCTGCTGAACGAAGAACCGGCAGACCGCCCGGCGCCGTCCGCTGCGCCTCCGGTTCCCATGTCCGAACTGCATTTCTTCGTGCGCTACACCCTGAGCGAGTATGTCCGCTTCATGTGGGATCATGGCGGCTTCCTCATCCGCCGCCGGCGCATCCGCTTCCCGGCCAGCCTGTACCTGCGCCTGAAGAGCACCTTGAGTGCGGCCCTGCATTTCGTGATGCTGGGACGCGGGCGGCGCACCTACGAATTCACCATCGACCAGCACGGCATCGTGCGCACCAGCGGCGGCGTGACCCTGATCGGCTGGGAGGACGTGCTGAGTGTGCGCACTTACTCACGCGGGTTCATGATGGTGCTCAAGCGCGGGACCCTGCCGATTCCGTATCGGGCGCTGTCGGAGGGGCAGATGGCGGCGATGAAGGAGTTGGCGGCTGCGCGCCGCGATTCGCTGTTGTAGGGGGTGATCTAGTCCAGTGGACTAGATCACGGTCCAGTGGACTAGATCACGGTCCAGTGGACTAGATCACGGTCCAGTGGGCCAGATTACGGTTTCCCGCATACGCGTTCAAGCAGCAGGTGAGAAATCGCGTCGTGTCCGTTCGTACGAACGTTGAACGCGTGGGGGGGAGGACCCGCCCACCCTACGGTAGGGTGTTCGGCTTCGCCGAACGCGCGTTCAGCCAGCCGGGTAATTATCGGGCAGCGTCGATGCAACCGTGATTTGAACGCGCGGTCGGCATAGCCGACCACCCTACGGAAATCAATCGGCGAATAGCACCGGCATCTCATGCGAGCGCTTCTTGAGCGCCAGCCGCGCCCCGTCGTAATCCGGATACACCTCGCCCACCGTCGCCCAGAAGGCCGGGCTGTGGTTCATCTCGCGCAGGTGTGCCAGTTCGTGCACCACCACATAGTCCACCAGCGCCGGCGCGTAGTGGACCAGGCGCCAGTTCAGGCGGATGTTGCCCTCGATCGTGCACGAGCCCCAGCGGGTGCCGGCCGACGACAGCGCGAAGGCCTGGTAGCTCACCCCCAGCTGCGGTGCGAAGAATTCCAGGCGTTCCCGGAACAAGCGCTTGGCTTCGGCCTGGAACCACAATTTGACCCGTTCCTTGAGCTGCCATTCCGACAGGCCCGGCACCACGCCGATCCACAATTCGCCGCTGCCTGCATCGAACTGGCAGTGGCTGCGCGCCGCTTCTTCCAGGCGCAGGGTAATCTCGCCGCCCAGGTAGGGCAGGCGAGCGCCGTCCTTCCATTCGATGGGCGTGCGCTCCTGGTGCCTGGCGCGGCGCTCGCCGCGCTCCAGCAGCTTGGTCAGGATCCAGCGCTGCTTGGCGCGGATCGCGTTGTCGATGTCGACCTGGGTGCAGCGGCGCGGCGCGGTGACGCGCAGGCCCTCGTCGTCGATCATGAAGCCGATCGAGCGGCGCGCCGAGCGGCGCAGGGCATAGTCGACGGTGTGGGCCCCGAGCACGATGCGCTTGAGGGGCGGTTCCCCTTCGGCGACGGGCGGGCTCGGGATGAGATGGCGGGGCGCCGGAGGCGGCGCCTTGAAGAGGGGTTGCGAGGGCGGGGCCGATTTATCCGAAGGCTTGAGCGCCGCGAAAAATTCCTGTGCAAACAGTTCCAGCTGGTGCCCGTCGATCCTGGAGGAGGTCATGTCGTGTTGCGGTTTCGAATTCCTGATCTGGGCGCTGACGTCGCTCAGCCACCTCTGTAGACGTGGGGCGAGATAACGCGCATTTCGGATTCTATCCAATTTTCGACCTCTTGCATCATGCTGTCGGGAGTGTGGTTTTCTGGCGAAATCGGCTTGCCGATCGAGACCGTCACCAGGCCGGGGCGCTTGATGAAGGAATTCTTCGGCCAGCACTCACCTGAATTATGCGCGATCGGCACGACCACCGTTTGGGTTTCGACAGCCAGGCGCGTGCCGCCGCTCTTGTACTTGCCTTTTTCGCCCACCGGGATGCGGGTCCCCTCCGGGAACATGATGATCCACTGGCCGTCGGCCAGGCGGCGCCTGCCGTGGCGGACCACGTGAGAGAACGCATTCTTGCCCTGCTTGCGGTCGATCGGGATCATGCGCAGCAGCGCCATGCCCCAGCCGAAGAAGGGGATGTAGAGGATTTCCTTCTTGAAGACGTAGACCAGCGGCCGCGTGAGGTTCGGCAGCAGGAAGATGGTCTCCCACGCCGACTGGTGCTTGGACAGCACGATGGCCGGCGCGTCCGGCAGGTTCTCGTAGCCCTTGAACTGGTAGCGGATCCCGCAGATCACCTTCGCGCACCAGATGATGAAGACGTTCCAGCGCGAGGTCACCCAGAAGCGCTTGTTGTAGGGCAGGGGCGCGGCCAGGAAGCACACGCAGGCCCACACCACGGTGGCCACGATCATCACGATCGTAAAGAGCAGGGAACGCAGGAACAGGATCGAATTACGCAAAGGGGCTCCGGGCAGTGGTCTGGTTTTGGAAGGTCGTATTATCTACTCAGGCCGCTGTGCCGCGGTCTTGAGGAAGGCGTTCACCATGGCCGCCAGGTCGGGGAACACCTGGGTGCCCGGCGGCAGGCCGCCGGTCTGCAGGGTCTTCTCGCCTTTCCCGGTCAGGACCAGGTAGGGCACGCAACCCATGATGAAGCCGGCCTGCAGGTCGCGCAGCGAGTCGCCCACGGTCGGCACGCCCTTCAGGCTGAGCTTGAAGCGCTTGCTGATCTCCTCGAACATGCCGGCCTTGGGCTTGCGGCAGTCGCAGTTGTCGATCGCCGCGTGCGGGCAGAAGAAGATGGCGTCGATGTCGGCGCCCACCAGCTGGGCGCTGGCGTGCAGTTTCTGGTGGATCGCGTTCAGGGTCGTGATGTCGAACAGTTCGCGCGCGATGCCCGACTGGTTCGAGGCGATCACGACCCGGTAGCCCGCCTGGTTCAGGCGGGCGATCGCTTCCAGCGAGCCGGGGATGGGAATCCACTCCGCCGGCGACTTGATGAAGTCCGGCGAATCGTGGTTGATGACCCCATCCCGGTCGAGGATGATGAGTTTCATGCTAAAGCCTTATGCCGCGAGTTTCGAGATGTCGGCTACGCGGTTCATCATGCCGTGCAGCTGCGACAGCAGCGCCAGGCGGTTGTTGCGCAGGTTGACGTCCTCCGCCATCACCATCACGTCGTTGAAGAAGGCGTCGACTTCATCCTTCATCAGCGCCAGGGTCTTGAGGGCGCCGGTGAAGTCGCCCTTTTCAAAGGCGCTGGTGACCTCGCCCTCGAGCGACGCCATCTTGGCGGCGAGCGCGGATTCGGCCGGCTCGACCAGCAGCTCCTGCTTGACCGAGGCGTCCGCCGGCATCGCTTCCTCGTTCTTCTTGAGGATGTTGGTGATGCGCTTGTTGGCGGCGGCCAGCGAGCTCGATTCCGGCAGGGCGGCGAAGGCCTGCACCGCTTCCAGGCGCTGGACCACGTCGTCGACGCGGTCCGGGTTCTGGGCCAGCACCGCCTCGACCTCGTTCGGCGAGAAGCCGCGCTCGCGCAGCATGCCGCGCAGGCGGTCCAGCATGAAGTCTTTCACCTCGGCGGTCGGATTTTTAAACGCTGCCTGGCCGGTAAACACCGTAGCCGCATCGGCCAGCAGTTCGGACAGCGACAGCGGCAGGCGCTTCTCGACCAGCATGCGCATCACGCCCAGGGCGTGACGGCGCAGCGCGAACGGATCCTTCTCGCCGGTCGGCTGCAGGCCGATGGCCCAGATGCCGACCAGGGTTTCCAGCTTGTCGGCCAGCGCGACCGCGAGACCGGTATTGGTCGACGGCAGGGCGTCGCCGGCGAAGCGCGGCTGGTAGTGTTCGGAGGCGGCCTTGGCCACTTCTTCCGGCTCGCCGTCGTGGCGCGCGTAATAAGTGCCCATGATGCCCTGCAGCTCGGGGAACTCGCCCACCATGTCGGTCAGCAGGTCGGCCTTGGCCAGGCGTGCGCCGCGTTCGGCCAGCGCCACGTCGAAGCCGAGGCGGCCGGCGATGCTGGAGGCGAGTTTGGTCACGCGCTCGGTGCGTTCGGCCTGGGTGCCCAGCTTGTTGTGGTAGACCACGTTGGAGAGCTGCGGCAGGCGCGATTCCAGCGTCTTCTTCTTGTCCTGCTCGAAGAAGAATTTGGCGTCCGACAGGCGCGGGCGCACCACGCGCTCGTTGCCGCCGATGATGGCGGTGGGGTCTTCGGTCGCCAGGTTCGACACGATCAGGAAGCGCGAGCGCAGCTTGCCGGCACTATCCGTCAGGGCGAAGTATTTTTGGTTGGTCTGCATCGTCAGGATCAGGCATTCCTGCGGCACGGCCAGGAATTCTTCCTCGAAGCGGCATTCGTAGACCACCGGCCATTCGACCAGCGCCGCCACTTCGTCGAGCAGCGACTCGGGCATCAGGACCTGGTCGGCGCCGGCCTTTTCCAGCAGCTGCTTGCGGATGCTTTCCTTGCGCGCTTCGGCGGAAGAGAGCACCTTGCCTTCGTTTTCCAGCGTGGATGCGTACTGGTCGGCGTGCGCGATGGCGATCGGCTGGCCGTGCGACAGGAAGCGGTGGCCCATGGTGTGGCGGCCGGCCTCGAGGCCCAGCAGCGACAGCGGCAGCACCTGTTCGCCGTGCAGGGCGAGCAGCAGGTGCACCGGGCGCACGAACTGCACGGTGGCGCCGTCCGGGCGCTGGTAGCTCATCACCTTCGGGATCGGCAGCTTGGCGACCGTCTCCTGCAGGACGTCCTGCAGGGCGCCGGCCAGGGCGCTGCCGCTGGCGGTGTAGGTGTAGAAGAAGGATTCGGCCTTGCCGTCCTGGGCGCGTTCCAGGTCGCTGATCTTTAAATCAGGAAAACCCAGCGCGGCCAGCTTCTTGGCGAGTGGCGCGCTCGGGTTGCCGTCCTTGTCCAGCGCGACCGACACCGGCAGCACCTTTTCGCGGATCGATTTGTCGGGCGAGGTGCCGCGCACGTTGGTGATGGTGACGGCCAGGCGGCGCGGGGTGGCGTGGGCGGTAATCGCGCTGTCCGCTTCGAGGAAGTCGCGCGCCTTGAGGCCATTGGCGATGCCGCCCGCAAAAGCGGCGCCCAGTTTCACGAGCGCCTTCGGCGGCAGTTCTTCGGTCTGGATTTCGACGAGGAGAGTCTGGTTCATGGTCTTGTTCTGTTCTTATTAGGCGGCAGCTTTGGCTGCACCCGGCAGCATGGGGAAGCCCAGCTTCTCGCGCGAATCGTAATAGGCCTGGGCGACCAGGCGCGACAGCGTGCGCACGCGGCCGATATAGGCGGCGCGCTCGGTCACGGAGATGGCGCCGCGCGCGTCCAGCAGGTTGAAGCTGTGCGAGGCCTTCATGATCTGCTCGTAGGCCGGCAGGGTCAGTTCGAGTTCGACCAGGCGCTTGGCTTCCGCTTCGTGGTTCGAGAACGCCTGGAACAGCAGTTCGGTGTTCGAATGCTCGAAGTTGTAGGTCGACTGCTCGACCTCGTTCTGGTGGAAGACGTCGCCGTACGAAAGCGTCTTCTTCACACCGTTTTCTTCCCATTCCGTCCACACCAGGTCGTAGACGTTCTCGACGCCCTGCAGGTACATCGCGAGGCGCTCGATGCCGTAGGTGATCTCGCCCAGCACCGGCTTGCAATCGAGGCCGCCGACCTGCTGGAAGTAGGTGAACTGGGTGACTTCCATGCCGTTGAGCCAGACTTCCCACCCCAGGCCCCAGGCGCCCAGGGTCGGGCTTTCCCAGTCGTCCTCGACGAAGCGCACGTCGTTCTTCTTCAGGTCCAGGCCCAGCGCCTCGAGCGAGCCGAGGTAGAGGTCGAGGATGTTTTCCGGCGCGGGCTTGAGGACCACCTGGTACTGGTAGTAGTGCTGCAGGCGGTTCGGGTTCTCGCCGTAGCGGCCGTCCTTCGGGCGGCGCGAGGGCTGCACGTAGGCGGCGCGCCAGGGCTCGGGGCCGATCGCGCGCAGGAAGGTGCCGGTGTGGAAGGTGCCCGCGCCGACTTCCATGTCGTAAGGCTGGAGCAGGGCGCAGCCCTGCTTGTCCCAGTAGGTCTGCAGGGTGAGGATGATTTGTTGGAATGTGAGCATGTCGTCGGGCGGCGCGGTCGGTGCCGGGCACGCGGTAAATTTGCCAAATGACTAATTCTACTGAATTTTCACGGCATTCTGGGGGCGATTCGACTCAGCAGTATGAATCAGCCTGTTTTGTAGGGTGGTCGGCTTGGCCGACCGCGCGTTCAGCTATCGGATGCGTCGTGGCAGGGCGGTCGTCAGTTGGACGCGCGGTCGGCAGAGCCGACCACCCTACGGTGGCCTGCGACCCATGCGGCGAGGAGCATTAGTCCCGCAATGCCCAGGAACGCCAGGTTGCCGACGCGGACATAGGGCGTCAGCCCCTCGGTCCCGCGCACGGTCGCGCTCAACACGCCACGCTGGTAGAACGGCAGCCGCTGCAGCACTTGCCCGCGTCCGTCGATCACGGCGGTGGCGCCGTTGTTGGTCGAGCGCAGCATCGGGCGGCCGGTCTCGATGGCGCGCATCTGCGAGATCTGCAGGTGCTGCGGGATCGCGACCGATTCGCCATACCAGGCCAGGTTCGACACGTTCAGCAGCAAGGTGGCGGGCTTCGCCGCGTTGCGCAGCTGGGCCGCGATCTCTTCGCCGAAGGCGTCCTCGTAGCAGATGTTGGGCAGCACCAGCTGGTCCTTGATCGGGAAGGGTGCCTGCAGCGGCGCGCCGCGGGTCTGGTCGCCCAGCGGGATCTGCATCAGGTCGGTAAACCAGCGAAAGCCCGGCGGGATGAATTCGCCGAAGGGCACCAGGTGGTGTTTGCTGTACAGGTAGGACCGCGGCCCGCGCGGGTCGACCGCGATCACGCTGTTGGCATAGCGCCCCGCGTCGACGGTCGGGATGCCGATCATCAGGTGGCTGCCCGTGCGGGTGGCGAAGTCCTGCAGGCCGGCCAGGTACTCGGGCGCCAGCTGCTGCGGCGTGACAGGAATCGCCGTCTCCGGCGTGGCGATCAGGTCGGCGGGCGCGGCCGTGATCAGGCCCTGGTAACGGCCGACGATCTCGACCAGGTAGGCCATGTCGAACTTCTGGTCCTGCGCGACGTCGCCCTGCAGCAGGCGCACGCTCAGGGGCTGGCCGACTTCCTGGGTCCAGGCGACCTGCTTGAGGCCGAAGCCGACAGCCATCAGCGCCGCGAACAGACCGAGCGCCGGCCAGCGCGCGCGCTGGGTCAGCATGACAAGGCAGCCGGCGCACACGGCCGCCAGCACGCCCAGGCCGTACACCCCGACGATCGGGGCGTAGCCGGCCAGCGGCGAGACGTTGTGGGCATAGCCCGAGGCCGCCCAGGGGAAACCGGTGAAGACCCAGCCGCGCATCCATTCCGACCCGCCCCACACGGCGGGCAGCACCAGCAACACGAAAGCGGAGACGGGCAGCGACCAGGTGCGGCGCAGCCAGCTGGCCACGCCGCCGGCGAAAGCGCCGAACAGGCCCATGTACAGGCCGAGCAGGGCGATCGCGATCGCGCCCAGGATGGCGGGCAGGCCGCCGAAGCGGGTGATGGCGATGTACAGCCAGTGCATGCCGGCCACCGACCAGCCGAAGCCGAAGGCCCAGCCGAGCCAGACCCCGCGGCGGGCGGAGGTCCCCATGCCGACCTGGTAGAAGAAGTAGGCCAGCGTGAGGAACTGCACCGGCCACCAGCCGAAGGGCTCGAAGGACAGCAGGGAGGTGGCGCCGGCGAGCGCCATCGCTACCTGTGCCTTCGGGGAAGGCCTGGTGCCGTGTCTGGCTGGGTCAGGAGCGGTCGTCGATTGGGTACGGCGGCGCAGCATCAGTCGTGGTCGGTCTCAGGCACCGGCAGCTTCTCGACCAGCAGCACGTGGATCTGGCGCGCGTCGGCGCGCAGCACCTCGAAACGCAGGTTGCCGAGGTCGAACACCTCGCCCTTGTGCGGCATGCGTCCGAGGTGGCTGGACACCAGGCCGCCGATGGTGTCGACGTCGTCCTCGGGCAGGTCGGCGCCGACCTCTTCGTTGAACTGCTCGATCTCGGTGAGCGCCTTGACGCGCCAGCGCGGGCCGAGCTGGCCCTCCTTGATCGACAGGATGTTGTCCTCGTCCTCGTCGACGTCGTACTCGTCGTCGATGTCGCCGACGATCTGCTCGAGCACGTCCTCGATAGTGATCAGGCCGGCCACGCCGCTGTATTCGTCGACGACGATGGCCATGTGGTTGTGGTTGGCGCGGAAGTCGCGCAGCAGCACGTTCAGGCGCTTCGATTCCGGGATGAAGATCGCCGGGCGCAGCATCTTGCGCACGTCGAAGGATTCCTCGGCGTAGTAGCGCAGCAGGTCCTTGGCCAGCAGGATGCCGACCACCTTGTCGCGCTCGCCTTCGATGGCGGGGAAACGGGAATGTTGCGTTTCTAACACGATCGGCAGCCATTGCTCGATCGGATCGGTAATGTCGATCACGTCCATCTGCGAACGCGGCACCATGATGTCGCGCACCGACAGGTCGGAGACCTGGAATACGCCCTCGATCATCGAGAGCGCGTCGGCGTCGATCAGGTTGCGTTCGTGGGCTTCGTGCAGGACTTCGAGCAGTTCTGCGCGGTTTTCAGGCTCGGGGGAGATGAGTGCGGTCAGCCGTTCGAACAGCGACCGGTGGGGTTTGGCGTCCGATCGGACGTCACTGGGATACTCGGGCATAGTTGGCGTGAAGCCGTTGTTGCGATGGGTATAGCATACACGAAAAGGGCAGATGGCCCAATTTTAGGTGCCGTTAACGTAGGGTGGTCGGCTCTGCCGACCGCGCGTTCAACATGAACTTGCTCTGCCGAAACGCGTGCACTAGCTGGACGCGCGGTCGGCGAAGCCGACCACCCTACGGCGTTCAGTCCGCGTACGGATCCGGATACCCGAGCACTTCCATGATGTCGCGCTCGAACTGTTCCATTTCCTCGGCTTCCTCGTCGTGCTCGTGGTCGTAGCCCTGGGCATGCAGCACGCCGTGCACCACCAGGTGGGCGGCGTGTTCCTCGACCGTCTTCTTCTGCTCCTCGGCCTCGCGCTGCAAGACGTCGGTGCACAGGACGATGTCGGCCTGGGTCGGGTCGTCCTCGCCCAGTTCCTCGCCTTCGTTGTAGGCGAAGGTCAGCACGTTGGTGGCGTAGTCCTTGCCGCGGTACTGGCGGTTCAGGGCCTGGCCCTCTTCGGCATCGACGAAGCGGATCGACAGCTCGGCCGGGCCGAGCAGGGCCGCTTCCACCCAGCGCTGCAGCATCGCTTCCGTGATCTCCTGCTCGAGGCGGGTGTCGGCATACTGGACCTCGAGGTCGAGCTTATGTTTTTTTTCTTGCATTTTTCACAGGGGTCGGTTTGGGTAAGGCGGCCAGTTCCTCGACCGAGGAATTCTTTTCGTAGGCGTCGATGATGCGCGCCACCACCGGGTGCCGCACCACGTCTTCGCTCGCGAAATGGGTGAAGGCGATGCCGCGCACGTTCTTCAGCACGTGGATGGCGTCCACCAGGCCCGAGCGCTGGGACTTGTGCAGGTCGACCTGGGTCACGTCGCCGGTGATCACGGCCTTGCTGCCGAAGCCGATCCGGGTCAGGAACATCTTCATCTGCTCGACCGTCGTGTTCTGGGCCTCGTCCAGGATCACGAAAGCGTGGTTCAGGGTGCGCCCGCGCATGTAGGCCAGCGGGGCGATCTCGATCACCTGCTTCTCGAACAGTTTCTGGGTGCGATCGAAGCCGAGCAGGTCGTACAGCGCGTCGTACAGCGGGCGCAGGTAGGGATCGACCTTCTGGCTCAGGTCGCCCGGCAGGAAGCCGAGGCGCTCGCCCGCTTCCACCGCGGGACGGGTCAGGATGATGCGCTTGACCGCGTCGCGTTCCAGCGCATCGACCGCGCAGGCGACCGCCAGGTAGGTCTTGCCGGTGCCGGCCGGGCCGACCCCGAAGCTGATGTCGTGCTCGAGCACGGCCCGCAGGTACTGGATCTGGTGCGGCGTGCGGCCGCGCAGGTCGCTGCGGCGGGTCTTCAGCGTCGGGCTGACCAGCTCGGAAGGCTCGCCGCCTGCGCCATCCTGGTCTTCCGTGGCTTCCTTCTCGGCCGCCGGCGCCTCGGCTTCGCCCGGCGCACGCGGCTTCAGGCCGGAACGCTGCTCGACCAGGGCCAGTTGCACTTCCTCGATCGGCACGACCTTGTTGGCGACCGCGTAGAAGCGCTCCAGCAGTTCCACGGCGCGCTCGGCATTGCTGCCGCTGACGATGAATTTCTCGCCGCGCCGGAAGATGGTGACGTCAAGCGCGGCCGAGATCTGGCGCAGGTTCTCGTCGAGCGGACCGCACAGGTGGGCGAGCCGCGTGTTGTCGAGCGGCTCGGGGATGAAATACGAAGGCTGTTGGGGTGTGTTTTTCAACTGGCTATGGCTATCGTGTCTAGGTTGGCGACGAGTTCGCCGCTAAGGAAATAATCGTGGCTGGCCGTGATGCGCACGTCGACCAGCTGGCCGACCAGGCTCGATACTGCCTCGTCTGCGGGGAAGTTGACCACACGATTGTTTTCGGTGCGTCCCTGCAGCTGGGCCGGGTCCTTTTTCGACGGACCCTCGACCAGGATGCGCTGCACGCTGCCGACCATGGCAGCACTATACCTGCGCGTATTCGCGTCGATCAGGCCTTGGAGGCGCTGCAATCGCGCCAGTTTGACCTCGTGCGGGGTGTCGTCCTCGAGGTTGGCGGCCGGCGTGCCTGGACGCTTGCTGAAGATGAAACTGAAACTGTTGTCGAAACCAACATCTTCCACCAGTTTCATCATGGCCTCGAAATCGGCCTCGGTTTCGCCGGGGAAGCCGACGATGAAGTCGGACGAGAACGCCATCTCCGGGCGCACGGCGCGGATGCGGCGGATGATCGACTTGTATTCCAGCGCGGTATAGCCGCGCTTCATGGCGCCGAGCACGCGGTCGGAACCGTGCTGGACCGGCAGGTAGATGTGGTTGACCAGCTGCGGGATGCGCGCGTAGGCGTCGATCAGGCGCTGGGTGAATTCCTTCGGGTGGCTGGTGACGTAGCGCAGGCGCTCGATGCCGGGAATGTCGGCGATGTATTCCAGCAGCAGGGCGAAGTCGGCGATCTCGCCGCCCTCCATCGTGCCGCGGTAGGCGTTCACGTTCTGGCCCAGCAGCATGATCTCGTGCACGCCCTGGGCCGCCAGGCCGGCGCACTCGGTCAGCACGTCCTCGAAAGGACGCGAGACTTCCTCGCCGCGGGTATACGGCACCACGCAGTAGCTGCAGTACTTGCTGCAACCTTCCATGATCGACACGTAGGCGACCGGGCCATCGACCTTGGCGGGCGGCAAATGGTCGAACTTCTCGATTTCCGGGAAGCTGATGTCGACCTGGGCGGTGCCGGTATTGCGCCGCTCGCGGATCAGCTGCGGCAGGCGGTGCAGGGTCTGCGGACCGAACACGACGTCCACATGCGGCGCGCGCTTGACGATGGCTGCCCCTTCCTGCGAGGCGACGCAGCCGCCGACGCCGATCACCAGGTCCGGCTTGTCGCGCTTGAGCGCCTTGAAGCGTCCCAGATCCGAAAACACCTTCTCTTGCGCTTTTTCGCGCACGGAACAGGTGTTCAACAGGATGACGTCGGCATCTTCCGGCGAGTCGGTGCGGACCAGGCCTTCGGCGGCGCCGAGGACGTCGACCATCTTGTCCGAGTCGTACTCGTTCATCTGGCAACCGAAGGTCTTGATGAATACTTTTTTCTGCATGGTGCTGTATTGAAAGGGGAGAGAGCTAGTGCTTTGGCAAAACAGACGTCCAGTGTAGCGTAATTCGCTGTCCGCCCCCCGGATGTCGGCACGTGCGCAGTGGTTTTTCATGCCCACTGGAACGATAAGTTTCTTAACCTAAAGTTATTGCAAAGCTGCTCAGATTGTTAAATGGCGCTTGATATGAAAAATTTCCACATGGCTTGAAAAGAGTCAGGCGCAATCAAAGTATTTCTTCTTGTAAATCAACAGCTTCGGGTCAACTTCTAACTAGGAAAATTTATTGCAGAAATCTCTTGCGTGCGCCACAAATAATCCCCATGTGCTGAAATGCCTATGTGACAAGCTTTCCGCACGATAGCTTGATTTCTGACAATGAGTCACATGCGCCGCTCGGATGTACTGTGGACGTATGAGCCTGATAATTTGTTTGAAAGACAAGTACGCATGCGGAAGGGGTACGCGGGGGCATGCAGTCCGGAATCGATCTTAAGGTGTTCTTCAGGCTCAGCCTGTTTAATTTCCTGAAGGTAGTCCGGGAACTTATGTTGATGAAATGTAGTCTTTAACAAAAGTTCGTAAAGGAACTATTTTAACCAAACTCACGAGGTAAACATCATGGCACAACAGCATCATGCTCTGTCTTCGCAGGAAAGCTACAACCCGAACCACCTGCTGGACATCCTGCTCGGAAAAATGCAGCTCAAGAACGACGCCGCGCTGTCGCGCATGCTCGAAGTTGCGCCGCCAGTCATCAGCAAGATCCGTCACCACCGCCTGCCGGTTGGCGCATCGCTGCTGATCCGTATGCACGAAGTGACCGGTATGAGCATCCGCGACCTGCGCGACCTGATGGGCGATCGCCGCACCAAGTACCGCCTGTCGGATGCCCAGGGCCGCCCGAAACCCGAAGAGAAGGCAGCCCAGGCCGCAGCAGCCGCTGCAGCCCAGCAGCAGCAACAACCGCAGCAGCAACAGCAAGGCAACGAAGCCAATCCGTCGACCGGCAATTATGCTCACTGATGCCGTGGGCATGACGGCCGCGCCTGTCATGCCTTCGGACCCAGCGGGCTGCGGCACCGCGCGCTGAGCGCGTGCCGCGCCGGCCCGGCCGGCTTTCCTGCTTTCGCTTTTTCTCTGGCGCAGTTCTGCGCGAATTCCCCGTTCAGGCCATCAAGATGGCCGACATTTCTTCGTACTGCAGCTCGGTCTCGTGGAAGACCTGCAGCCACGCTTCTTCCGTCAATCCCAAGGCGGTCCAGGCCACGCTCGACACGCGCGGCACCCGTTCGTCCGGATTTCCCGCCAGGTCCAGCGCGTGCACCACGGCGCTGGCCACGTGCACGATCGTCGCCAGGAAGCCCGCGCCGGTCTCTTCCGGCGTATGGTGGAAGGCGATCGCCTGGCGCATGGTGTTCGAGAACTGCCAGTGCTCGGCCAGCGCGACGCCGGCATCGACGTGGTCGACGCCGAGCAGGCTGCGCTCCGCCTCGATCAATTCGCTGTCGTTGCGGTCGCGCAGCGACAGCACGGCCTGGTAACGCTCGGGAAAACGCGTCACCAGCACCAGGCGCCCGATGTCGTGCAGCAGGCCGGCGGTGAAGGCGTAATCGGCATTGAAACGCACGCGGCGCGCCAGCGCGCGGGCGCAGGCGGCGGTCGCGATCGAATGGCGCCAGAAGGCCTTGTCGTTGAAACCGGGGCAGCGCCCGGCCGGGAAGCAACCCGTCAGGGCGGCGGCCGTAATCAGGTTGCGCGTGGCCTGGAAACCGAGGAAGGTCATGGCCTGCTGGATCGTGGTCGCCTTCACCTGCAGGCCGTAGGCCGACGAATTAGCCAGGCGCAGGGTTTTGGCGGTCAGGGCCGGGTCGCTCGACACCTTCTTCGCCAGCACGGCGATATCGATGTCTTCCTGCTCGATGCTGCCCAGCAGTTCCATCACGACGGCGGGCAGCGAAGGCAGGTCTTCGACGCCGCCCAGCAGGTCGGCGCGTTCGATCGCCGCGCTCATGGCATCACCTCGCGCTTGAGGCGGTAATCCTCGACGTAGCGGCGCAGCAGCCCGGTGGCCCAGTCGGCGTGGTCGTCGCGGTCGTTGTGACGGAACAGGTGGTCGAGTCGCTGCTGGATTTCGGACGGATCCGGTTCGGCCACGGGATGCGCGCGCAGGATGGGCGCCGCGCCGACGCCGTGCCGCGCCAGCGACAGGATGCTCGCCTCGCTCAGCACCGCGCCCTCGGCCAGCAGCACGTGGCCCTGGGCGTCGAGCAGCGCGTCGCCCAGCACCATGCCGGGATACAGGTGCGCCAGCGGCACCAGCTCGTAGCGGTCGCTCATATTTTCCTCCAGTTAATTCCTTGGCGATCTTAACACCCTGGACTAGCGCCACCTAGGGTATGCGCAGCAACTGTGGCAATCAAGCAGCGGCCCCAGGAAATGTTGTACGCTTGCAAAATGCGACCCGTCGCTCCCTGCAATCGGATTCAACAGAAAGGATTCCATGAAACTGTATGTCAGCCCCGGCGCCTGCTCCCTGGCCCCGCACATCGCCTTGATCATCGCCGGCCTGCCGTTCTCGGTCGAACGCGTCAGCCTCAAGAGCAAGGCCATCGCCAGCGGCGGCAATTTCCGCGACATTAACGACAAGGGTTCGGTGCCGGCCCTGGTGCTGGACGACGGCAAGGTGCTGACCGAAGCCGCGGTGCTGCTCCAGTACATCGCCGACCAGGCCCCCGCCGCCGGCCTGGCGCCGGCCTACGGGACCTTCGAACGCTACCAGGTCATGGAGTGGCTGAACTACATCGCCACCGAACTGCACAAGCGCTTCACGCCGATCTTCACCCCAGGCTGCTCGGAAGAGGGCCGCGCGGCCGCCTGGGCGGCGCTGGCGCATCCGCTCGACTACCTGGCCGGCAAGCTGGAAGGCGGCGCGTTCCTCACCGGCGCACGGTTCACCATCGCCGACGCCTACCTGTTCACCGTGCTGAACTGGGCCCTGTTCGCCAAGTTCAGCCTGGCGGACTGGCCGGCGCTCGAAGCCTACCAGGCCCGTGTCGGCGCCATCCCGGCGGTGCAGGAAGCGCTGCGCGCAGAAGGCCTGGCCTGATCCCACCATGAGCAGCCAATGCTACGTCGCATTCTTACGAGGCATTAACGTCGGCCGCGCCAAGCGGATCGCCATGGCCGACCTGCGCCTGCTGGTCGAGGGTCTCGGCTATAGCGGCGTGCGCACGCTGCTCAATAGCGGCAACCTGGTGTTCCGTGCCGCCGGCGTCAGCGCCGCGCAGGCGGCTGCCGCGATCGAAGAAGCGCTGGTGCTCAGGCTCGGCGTGGCGGCGCGCGTGTTCGTGCTGGAGAAGGCGCAACTGGCCGCGATCATGGCGTCCAACCCGCTGCTGGACGTGGCGTCCGACCATGCGCGCCTGATCGTGTTCCTGCTGGGCGATGGCGTCGGGCGCGACAAGCTGGACGCGCTGGCGGGCGAAGACTGGGGCGGCGAACGGCTGGCGCTGGGCGAAGGCGCGGCCTATGTCTGGTGTCCGGACGGGATACTGGTTAGCGCTGCGGCTACGTCACTGGGGAAACTACTGGGAGACGGGACCACGTCCCGCAACTGGAATACGCTGGTCAAGCTGCAGGCCCTGTGCGGCGGAGCATGACGCCCGGGCGCTTCAGGTGAAGCAAAGGCCGGGCAAGGCCCGGCCGACAGCATTACTCGAACTTCTCGCTGCTGTCCCGGCTCGCCTTGTAGCCGATGAGCAGCAATCCCAGCAGCATCATTGCAAACACTTCCGGCTCAGGCAGCTCCGACATATTGGCCGGTGGGATGACGACATCCTGACGCTGGGTAATGGACAGGTTGCGGACCGGTTGCTGGACGCGTACTGCGTCGCCGCTGGCGGTCGTCAAATCGATTACGGCGGCGTGCGCAGGACTGCCGAGGCAGATCGCCAATGCCGCTGCCAGTGCATATCGTTTCATGGCCGTTCCTCTTGCTGTTGCTTTTACGGTGACTTGCAACCGGGCCATGCGACCTCATATGGAATAAGGTCGCAAGACGGATTGCGAGAGAATCAGCATACCAAAAGCAGTTGAATGGCTGCGCTCAATTGAACTTCTGTTTGCACAAAGAAGTCATCAGGATGCTTACAGATGAGTGCATGTTGCGTTCAGTCAAAGAAATTTCCGGTGTCGCGTTTGTGCCTCATGCCTGCACTGCCATTATTACAAGCAGTTAACTATTTGGAAATGTCGTTTATGCAAAAAACGGGTGGTTTTTTACATATTCGGTAATCTTTGCTGATAATCTGCCAATTAATTCCATTATTCATTTTTCTACTATCGTCGTGATCGTCATTTTTTTCGACGCACGGTATACACCTCGGTTTTTTTTGCGGGTATAGTCTCCTTATCCCATTGCCTTCGGGCATCAAAACAATACCAAACGCACACGTTTGGACATGGCTGCAAGGCCATGAACGGCCACCACGCGCCGCAAGCCGATCCCGCGAGACCACGCCGGCACGGCACCCAAGCAGTAATGCTGTCGCCCCAAACTTTGCAAGAGATCAAACAATGCCGAATTTCGCCCAGCTTCAAGTTGCTTTCAAGAATGCATTCAAGAGCATGTACGTGCGTCTCGCCCTCGCGGCGCTGTTCGGCGTGATTGCCGCGGTGCTAGTCTGGAAGTCGAACGTCGCCCAGGACCCGGCGCCGGTCGTGCAGTCCCAGAACATCGCCGAGATCACCGAACTGGCCGCCCAGAAGAACCGTCTCGACTACCTCTTGATCGCCAAGCCGCTGTCGGAGTCGCCGCGCTACGTCTATAAATTCAAGGACGCCGACGCGATCCACGTGGTGAAGGTGCCGAGCACCTCGCACCTGTCGCTCGAGCGCGAAGTGCTGCTCAAGAACGCGATTCCGTACTCGATCGCCAAGGACGACTACCTGGCCAGCCACAAGGCCGTGATGGACGAAGGCGAGAGCGCCTGGGAAAAGGCCGGCACCTTTCTCAAGAACTACGGCCTGAACATCGCCGTCGTGCTGCTGGTCCTGTACCTGCTCAAGTTCGGTATCCCGGGCATGAATGCGGGCGCCTCGGTCATCACCCCGGACAAGCTCAAGGGCAGCATGGACGACCTGATCGGCATGGAAGACATCAAGCAGGAAGTCCTGCACCTGGAAGACATGATCCGCAACCGCGACGAATACCAGTCGCACAACATCGACAAGCCGT